>MDSV01075635.1_pt1 | contig 13454 bp, 20 predicted proteins | sample 810851 | NCBI WGS metagenome assembly MDSV01 (sample SAMN05326640, study PRJNA326480) | marine metagenome | isolation source: seawater | place: Atlantic Ocean: North East | collected 2012 | reverse complement strand
CTCGGTGTATTGGGGAAGTTAGGGTGTAAACGCGCGGTAATGGACCGAAATCACTTAATATGTCGCTGCTCTTTTCCGCCCATTCTTAGTTTCGTCGGGTACACGAATGAACGTGACCGGGTTGGTGTCACCATTAAGACAGACACGTTGATCTTTATTGTCCGTGTTCTTGCCAATGACAAAGTAATCATAGCCATTGTCTTTCTCAAGCATGTAGCGCTGCGGAGCACTTAACTGCTTCAATATTGGTCTGCTCTCGCACTCATTCAAAAGATTGTCGATGAGCTCGTTGCCTTTCCCATGGATATCGCTTCCAAAGAGCGTCGAACGCATGAGGAGCAAGAAAGTAGGTGTGGCGCTAACGACATGATATATGTGATAAGTTGGATCGTTATTTGCCCGAATCAGAATATGCGCAAAGCGAGTTCCTGCTGCCAACATTAGGCAAAAAATAAAGTGAAAAATTTTCCAGTTCGCTCAACCAGCTGAGGTCATGCTGTCTCCAGAAGATTTTAATCGCCTAATCAGCGATCCTCGTCTTGGCAGAGTGAAACGATTCTTCCATCCAGTACAACATCTAGATGGTATTGAGAATGCACAAGAAAACAAGTGGAAACCATGCAACTTGGTCATCACAGATCTGGATATTTGTTATGAAACGTCATCTGAGGATACGCAGCCGTGTTGGACAATCACGAGTACATCAGAAAAGAAAACAAAGCCGAAGCGTTGCAATTCTTGTCTTCACTGTATGGAGAAAGATTGTGGGAGATGCATTCAATGCTTGGATAAACCGAAATTTGGAGGACGTGGAATACGGAAACAAGGTTGCGCTCTACGCAAGCGGTGCCAATTACACATCCAGAAAAGTATCGATAGCATGTCTTGACACTAAGTAGAATTCGAGCCAATATTTCAAGCAATAACTAACCCAAAAACAAAGAGATGAGTCGAAAATACAGAATGAGCACCACTACTTTTTAAACAAGCATGTAAACTCACAGATTGTTAGTCGACTCACCACTCACCACGAACATTTACACTTAAAATCTTCCATTTGGCTTACGCACGCGCCTGCTCGCATGTATCGAGCGACTCGCAGTATACTTTTTAGAGTAGTCCCGAATATAGACGATAGCATCTGTGATACTCTGCACCTCGTCAATCTGAATGGTCTTTCTAGCATGATTGCGGTGAATGTGAATGTTCAATGCAATGCTCATCATGAACGAGGTCATAAGACGCGCAAAGACTCTCTTGGCGTCAGATGTGATTGTGAACTTGTACACACTCCGGTACTTTGCCATTATACGTTGAAGAGATAGAGGTTTCGATAATATCAATTCGAAGCTCCCAATCGGTTCGTTAAAGTGAGCAAACGCGTCAGCCATGTCGCTAGCCGTGATATGCGTTTTCTCTTTCAGCAGATATTCCATGATCTCGTCTGCAAATGAGCTTATTGCACACGCAAACCAAAACTTTGCCTTGTATGCGATTTTGATGCGTGGATTAAACGCCCTCATACTTTGTGTTGTCGTCGCCCAATCAAAAAGTAAGTGGGTTGCGACAGGTTCATCGGACTGTGCCGTGGATTCGTCTGTCGTGTACTCGGGACCATCGAGGATGTTGATCAGGTCTTCCAGTTCAAAGATCATAACGAAACCAAAGATTTTTCAGAAATTTTTTCAAAATGCTCTGGGACGACTTCACTACTACATATGTGCACATTATCATAGCGCTATCGATTGCTTGTTTGCAGACTGCCTTTCGCCTTAAGTACTTCACACGCAAGGTCGTACACAGAGGAACACAGACCGAAGAACCTACAACAGACGACTCTTCGGATGATGATTGTGATGCAAACAAGACGTTACGCTCTCTACATGTATCATTAACGCCTCCGAATTCTCCACATAGGCCCAGTATGTCATAGTTTTGTATGGGTATCCTGTAACAGAAAGAAGCATTTCATTACTTCAAAGAAGACGGTATTTTCCATCCATGATCACGAGCAACCCTCTTAAAAGCTTCCAAAGCTTCTGTTTTCGTGTAGTCATGCACATTGTAATGATCAACCTTAGCGCCACCTTCCACGAGATTGTTTTGAAGCTGTAGTATCAGTCCCATCGCACTTATATCTGGCTTCCAGCCACTCCCAGTCAGAAGTTCAGTACACATGGAACCACCAATCGTGACATGTCCAGTCCATTGCTGGAATCGAGGACGAATAACCTGTACAAATGGCGGCGACCCTGGAAAGTCTGGTTGAAAGGATATATGCAAGTGAACCCCGGGAACTTCTTTCCTTTTGTTTTTCTTAAACCAAGTGATGAGCTCATCGTGGAAGTCGTCTTTCACTTGAACTTGTCGTATAGGTCGGACAACATCAGTAGTCAAGTTCCGCTGCGATAACACCCCACGTGCATCAATACAAGCTTCATAAAACGTCGCACCAAATTGAAAGCATTCCGATGCCGCCTTATATTGTTCCTTCCATGCATTGTATACGAGGGCGAATGCTGATTGCGCTTCCTGAGAACATTCAGCATAGGCGCCGGAATCGGCTAAATACTCAAACCTCAACAGAGGTTCTGATCTGAACATTTCTGCAGTGAATACAACATCCCACTCGCACATGTTGCTTTCGTTCACCTGGATCAGAACATGATTCATGTCGGCTTTCTCATGAAGCTCTTTTACCCACTTCAAAAGGTTTGCATTGATCTTAGGAGAAGCTTTTGCTTTCCCAGAGGATGTTCGCTTCATAAAAAAAATTGTTTAGCTCAAACCCAAAAAATTTTTTCCGCTACTCATGATCTGTCTTCTCCTTGCGCTCTCGTCGTCACTGCAAATCAATCGTCTGTTCACTCTTGACCAAGTCCAACACATACTGCGGGAAAGGTTACCGAAGCCCAAGTTATTCTTCATTGCTTATGGTGATCTGCAAGGATATAAGGGCATGATCGAAGCAACCTCAATCCCAAAACATGCTATTGTCTCCTACGAAGCAGATAGATTACATCTCTTCGTGCACGACAAAGAACGCATTTGTCGCTGTGTATGGGATGGACAAGTCAGGTTTGATGAAAAGAAAGAAATTATGAAGAATGTGTTTATGTGGTGGCAAGAAACAACCAACTCGTGTCTTGACCACAGACTTGTAGACTACGAGGACGGTCTAGCATTCACAGAGACTATGGAAGATCTAGAATGCACGCTCAAGGATACAGATACAGATGAGCTCTAATCATCATTGTCTTGAGAAGGGAGACGTTTCCAGAAGGAGTTGTCTGGGTATGGGCGACGGGCCTTTTGAATACCGACGAGTCTGACGGTAGCACGGTATGCTCGCCAAACTCCCTTTTCCTTCAGACCGAGGGGAGCCGTTCGGGGAAGGTCCTCATAGAACATGATTTTCTTCTGGCGACAGGGGCGATCCATTGCGAAAGTGAAATTTTTTTGAGAATGTAAAGTTGAGTTGAGTAAAGTGTAAGCAGACCTCACCAGTTTACTTTACATTACACAAAACATCAACCTACACTCAAGTTTGCTGCATGAGAACTGTCAGAACAGCTTTTGTTGGTCAGCTTGCATTTGCTTTGGAGACCTTCAAAGGTTTGAATCTTTAAGCTTCCAGCTGGCCAAAGAAAACCACACGATCGACATTTGCGGTCTTCCTTTGTAAGTTGATTTCTGTACCGATTCCGTCGAGCATATTTCTCGTGTACAGTTAGCTTTCTCTTTGTCTTTTGTGGTGTATGCGATGGGAACAATTCCGGTATCGAAGCTGATATAAACTGCTGTAACTCGGCGAGTTCTTTAGAAGAAATGTCCGGAAATTGGTTGCACAAGAGGCTTTGATCGATTGAATAGAGTGATTCTGTGGCAGGTGTCGTTACATTCAAAGTTTCAACTTGTCCTACTCGCATATTGTCAAGGTCGAACGTTGCAACATCATTAGGCAAGGAGATAGCTAGTTCGTTCAGTTGAGGCGCTTGTCCACAGAGCTGTAATAAGAGCATTGTATCATCCAAAACATATGTAAAGAGAAATTTTAAAGTGCGTAATGCGTTCTTATTCAAGAGCATGTAAATGAACGCCGCTTGGTCGAATTGCGACAAACCACCACAATAATTCACATTCAGATGTTGAATCTTTTGGGCGTTCAGAAAGAGTGATCCAATTTTAAGTCCTTCATCACACCAATGACTAGAGACATTCAGCTTCACAATCTGTGTGCTTGGTAGAGCTTTTGCGAGCAACTCGAATTCAGATGTAGAGCAGTGACTATCTTTGAGAGATAACGCTACAATATGACGATTGGTATCTGTCTTCATTTCCTTGCATAAACTTGTCATGAAGGAAGGCATCAATAGAGAAGATGTCAATGCTGGTTGTGTTTCTAAGTCTTGTCCTCTCTTAGGCAAGACTTCGGTAAGACCTAGCAGTTCTGTAGGCATCTTAGGTATGACCACTTTGATAGAAGTAACGCGCGTATCATCCGAAAGCTTCAGTCTTTGTACCCAGTGCTTCAACTTAGCATCCCAATAACATACTTTGAATGTAAATGGGTTCTTCAAAATACGTTGAGTGAGTTGGAATGCTTTGCAATTGCCTCTGCGTAGATCTGCGATTTTGACCCATCGCATATCATCGAAATCGTATGCCGGGATATCTGGCTTCGCGAAACGCGTGATATCCATCGTATATCGACTGATCTTCATGCATCCAGGCTCTGACGAAAATAGAAACACATTCAGTCCGCTAAACAGTTTAGAGGTTCGCCGACATCTCAGACGCTCAATATATCCATGGGGAGAGTTGCCGAGCATAATAAAGACATGACATATCATGTCAAAATCTAGATCTTGTAGATTCATCGGAAAAATTTTTTTTCGAGCATGAAAGAACGCAACACCATTGCTCACCGAAACACTGGGCACCAGTGCACCTCTTCAGTCAAGTCGAACGATCCGAAAGACTTGAATGGGATGAACATGCTCCTTGAAGCCATAGCTTCTATAGACCAATCCATCACAAATGACCATATTGTGAGCATACTTCCAAGTGATCTTACCTGTGGAACAAAAAACACCTATTACAACTACACGAGCGTGCACGGCTACGATTTGTGCAGCATGTGCGGTAAAAAAGTTGCTCTGACCAAGGACGGCGCGGTGAGAAAACATCGCTGCATAAAAAAAGAAAAAACGTATTTTCGAGATGACGGTGTGTGAGAAATCAAGCATTTAAACTGTGAATAGATTAGTATAGCAGTTTAAGGATCTCTCTTACATACGCAACGCGCGAATCATACTCATCAGATCAAGTTCGTTTGTATCAAGCAGTTGAAGAAGCTCAATAAGCTCCTGTCGTGAAGGCGGAGGTGGTTGTACTTGAGAAAATGCGTGCGTCTCGTGCGGATACGAAAGCGGTGTTGAAGATGGAGATGGGAACGATGGAGATGGAGATGATGCAATCATCAGAGAAGGAGGAGGAGGAGGTGGTGGTAGTGTATGTAATGGACGTGAACGGTAAGATGCTTGGTAAGGCACTTGGCGGCATCTTAGTTCTTCTGGTCCATGTGCAAATTGGCACTTATGCCCCCAAGGACAGTCGACCCCCCGCACCCATTGGTGGCAAAGTACGGTCTTGTAACGCTCAGGATCCTTTATAAGAGGAGATCGTCCCATAATAAAAAATTTCCGAAAAATTTGTTGGTTAGAGCGAATGGAACCCACAACAACTACTCAAGCAGCGGAGAAGAGAAAACTACCCGATATTGAATCAGAGAAGAACAGAAACGTGAAGCGTACTAAGGTTATGATTCCTTTTGTATCACAAGATACAACTCCTACTGACACAATGTTTGTGAGCCATGACCGTATCATAAACACTCATGTAACACAAGCTGGCAATGTTCCGGTAAATGAGCGTGATAGGGTATGATATTGCGAGAGTTCGCATAGGTTGTAAGCTTTAAGCGACCACTCCCATTCGTCAACACCGCAAATTTGTTCACAGAGTCATACAATATTATGCGTTTGTATGTGTTTGGATCACTCTCGTGAGTAAGGTCGTAATCCATATCATACTCATATGCGGTCTCGTCGTACTCCTTTCCAACAATCAGTGAAACAGAAGAGTGGAGATGGAGATGATGAGGCACACTAAACGTGGTGATCTTCCCAGGTATTACGCGTGAACCATTAAAAGGAGCAATGATAGCCCAGCATGTCCGTGTATCGAACAAAATAATCTGACCTGACATCGTAGGTAAAGAAGGACATGGAGAAGGATTGTCGGCACTTGAATAAGGATCGTGGGCATGTGTTGTCATTTTTCGCGGAAAAATTTTTTCTCTCTTTTCTTCAGCATGTACATCGCCCCTCAAGACCTTGTCCTCATCTACAGTGCGCTCAGAAAGAACGACGATGATCGTGTACAACAACTCTTCACGATGTGTCGTGCAGCTAATGAGCATTTTTCTCACGACATTACGACATGTGAACCTCCAAACCCATACAGCAACTACTTCTTTAAAATCAATGACGTGGTTGGATTGTGTGTGGAAGACACTCCAACAACAAGGAACACGGCACAACAACTTGGTATCTCAGATTACATCTATTTTGGATCCAACGAAGATCCAGTTGAATTATTGACTTTGGCAGAAGTACACGCATTGATACCCAATGTCAAAAAGTGGTATGGTGAGACTGAGAAGATCCCAGATATGAAAGCACTACGCCTACGATAGACAGATTCTAATATGTACATAGTACAGACTGTATCCGTTTATTAGATGATAGTGAAGAGAAAATCCGAGCAAGAGAAAATCTGAGTAAGATCATCAGGTTTGCTCCCACACTTTTTAAGTCAGGTTTCACTTTTAAGTGGTCTTAACCGAACACCCCTTCAAAAGCAGTGCCATATACTTCTCACGCATTTCGCTGTCCAATACAAGTCCCGATTTGCATACATCCTTCATCATATCGGGAGAAAGACCATCCATATCAAAAACCAATGGTACGTGACCAACAAAGTCAAGGTTAGTAAACTTGGCAACAACAGACTTCGAGCCTATACGAACCTCGTACGAGTCTGGTCCTTGTTTGCTCTGTACAAGACCATAGACACCGTTCAAATCAGTACGGCGCTTAAGATTGCATAGGCGCACAGCATCCCGTTCAAAAGAAGGATCCATTCCTCAAAAAATTTGGAGAGTATTTTTTAGAATATTTTTAGAATGCCATCAGAAGATACTCCCGTCAATCTCCGTTCAAGTATTGAGGCGTATCAATGGCGTCGCAACGAGATTGAGAAGGCAGTGGTTCCTATTATACACGGTCCTCTAATGCGCACCCCTCTCTTCTCGGAAAACGAACTGAGCACATTGCCATACCGTCGACAAAATGAACCATTTGCTGAAACACGTTCAAGATGGCCTAGTTCAAACGGTTCCTCAACTCGTAATGTTCCCTTCGTGAAAACGAGTCGAGAAATTGAACGGGGACTTCTCCAAAAAGAAATCCGACTCTTAGAAAAAGAGAACCAGGACATCAAGCAGCGTGCTCAGTACAATCAACGTTTGATGCTCAAGATCAACAAAGCTCTTTGCGGGGTGAATATGGAACGCCTTTAAATGACTTACATCACCTCGTATCTCTTGCAAGGTCCCGGATAGTTGTCAGAGATGCGTCTGAACCGCACCTTTGGACAGCAAGCATCCTGTATATCCTCTAAGACTTCGCACACAACCGCATTGACAATGGCATCATTGTACCATGCGTACTCTACACAAATCTGTCCTCCTTTGCGTAGTATAAGTACGCGCGAGTTAGAAGGAAGTTTGTTTCGAAGTTTCTTGACCAGCACAAGTCTTTTCATAAAAATTTTTTTGGGGGATGCCTCAACAAAAACTCGTAGAAGAATGGAGTCTTCCCAAAGGCGATGTTTATGAAGTTTGGCAGACAACGGGTACAGGTGCACTATCATTCCACTCAATGGTAAGAAGAGAAAAAGAGACGACTTTATGTTGTCATGGTACAAACAGTATGATGACTATCAGACAGTACTACATGGATGTGAAATTAGCACAACAAGATATCATGGACGACACAAAGAATGCGCAACAACATGCTTACTGGATTTCTTACAAGAAACGCCGTCTTTCACCCTCCGGATCACACAATTCTACGTCTTCAAACCATGCACAAACGTCATCACACCCCTCACTAAACATGCCCAAACAAACTATCGCATCACAGCATGTCTCTTCGAAGAAAGTCAGCGGTAAGAAAGTATCATTTCTGTGTTGAACACAAGGCGTAAAACTCATATCCAGCAAGACACTTGGCATGGGCTTTTCTCTTCTTGCAGTTGCAACACGGTTTCTGGTCCAAGGCCAAGCATGTGTGATGTATCAGCTTCACGGCGACTGCATCAGAAAGTACAAACGATTCGCGCACGCGGCCTTTCTTTCCAATCGTGTGGGTTGTTCCCTTGACATTGCACAGTACGTTGATATTCCGAGTAGAATAATGCGCTTTCAGATACATCCATTTCGGTTCGATTGATAAGCACTTCAGTGTCTTATCTGGTATCTTGAATGGAGGGCCAAGCGCCGTGCTGTAGACAACATAGTCATCCTGCTTTGTGTGAGATACTCCAAGTGCATTTTGAGTTGCAATGCAGAATGTCTTTGCCGATTCGGAGTCGTCGAAATGACGCGAATCGACTTCTTCCATCATGTCGATCGCTCCTATTAGCGCATTGAACCCGTGCGGCGACTCAACGCGTCTCCCTAAAGCACATGAAGGTTTCATGGGTGGACGGTCACTTTGATGAATAAAAAATTTGTTGGTTCGTCAACTTGATGAAAAATAATGGATTTCAACGAAATCTAAGATCATACACAAGTAACGCGTCACACAAACCTAGACGAACGATTAAATGTAAAGAAAAGACCGACCGACGCTACTAAACACCTTTTATCAAACCTTTATGACTTCCCAACTCTACAAAGGGGACAACCAAGATTTGTATCATAGTGACATTCTTTGCAAACTCCATGGATCTCGCAAAGCTGTGGAACATAGTTGTTCTCGTCGAGCTCCTCTAAGCAAATAGGGCACGACTTCTGAGAGGCCTTCACAGCACGCACTCTGCACGTTTCTTCTGTACAATGTTCCTCACATGCAGTGCACCAAAATCCAGCACATTTGCTGGGAGAAAACCAGTGCAATGATGTGCAGGACACACAAATGATTCCGTGCTGGGATGGTGGAAGCATATGTTGACAGCATTTGCAATTCGTAACCTCACAGATACATTCTGAGCAGATAACGTCATGACATAAATCACATATAGCTGAAGATGACATGTCTGTCGCCGCGTTGCAGTCCGAACAAGAGATAGTGCAATGTGTACAAACCGTATATGCGGAAAGGTCCACAGGAGATGCATTCGAAGGCATAGTATTGGACATGTCAGAATGTCAGATAAACGGTATAAAAAATGGCGCGAACAAGAAGGCGGGAAGCTGAGTGAAAAATATTGATATACCTCCACTTAAAATTAATCTACCTTACACTAACCAAACGATTGCTCGTTGTACTCTTCCCATTCACTACCAGGATCGGATTCCTCGACTTCTTCATCCTCTTCGTCCTCAGAGTCGTCGTCAGAATCGTCGGCTCGCGTACTCTTTGAGTTGTCTTTGAGAAAGAGTGCGATTTCCTTCACCCACTTTTCCACTTGTTTCTTCTCGTTGCTTGTCAGATCTTTGATTTCAGGTGATGGTTGAATATCAGTGTCAGATATAATCATAGATACAGGGAAACCACTTCCGATTTGCGCCCGAAGCTTTGTTGGAAGTTTGATCAGCACTGACCCAATCATTTCAAACCCACGTGATTTCGCAAGCATTGAAGACGCTTGATTTTGGGTTAGTGTACATATAAAAGCCCATGAATTGATGATGTCAGTTCGCGTTGTTTCAGGTCGTAGACACATAAGGATAGAAAGCTTGCGCAGGCTTTCTGTGCACTTTAATTGCTCGTAGCTCTTCTTGTAGCATTTGATGGCTTCTGCAAAGCACTGAGGTGTGTCTATACCATAGTTGTAGCAATCACCTAAATGATCCCACAAACAAGGGTTCTTCTGCGCATCCTTTAGCATCTGTTGAAACCTAGCTTCTCGTTCTATCTTGTCCTTCCACCGAGAACACAGATCGTCTGCAACGTGTCCATCTTTGACCGCATCTTCTATCATGGCTTTGATATCGACGGCAGGATATACTCTTCCTCTGATTCGTTGCTTTGTCACCGGAGACACGAGCGTCTTCTTCTTCATGGATTTCTTGTATTGCTTCCACGCAGATAATTCGTACACCTTGCCATCTGATGCAACAACAGGCTCTGTAGGTACCTCAAGAGTAAGAGGACAGATTGGAAGTTGCATTTGGACACTCTTCGGACGACGCCCTTCCTTAGCTTTTCCAGAAGAACGAAGTCGCTTGGAACCAATAGAACAAGAAGAAGCTTCAGCCATTTGCGCTACGTAGAAAAATATCGAGGAAAAAAAAATTTTTTGATGATGCAGATTGGAGACACGATATCTATTCAAGGCAGCGGAGCCAACCCGTACATCATCACATACAAAGAGGGCCCAAATGGGCCGTATCATCACTGCACTTGTCCCGCTTGGAAGTTTATCAAAGCACCCATCGAGGAACGGCGCTGCAAACATATCATGACCATATCACAAGGCAATTCTAGCAGTTCAGCACATAAGCAAACAAAGCCGATTGAGACGGTTCAACAAAGTAGGAAGCGACAGAAGAAGGACGAATCATACATTGAAGCAGCGCTCGCCGAAAAGTGGACATCTGAAGATCCCACTGGGTATTACATGTCGGAGAAACTCGACGGAATGCGATGTCTCTGGGACGGACATACATTACGCACTCGCAATGGTAATTTGATTCATGCACCAGATAAAATGGTTTCACAACTACCATCCATCGCTCTCGACGGAGAACTCTTCTTAGATCGTGGTCAATTTCAAGCGCTTATGAGCATAGTCAAAAGCCATGTTCCACGTGATGATTGGTCCAAAGTTCGTTTCATGGTTTTTGATGCTCCTCGGGTTTCTGCACCTTTTCAAGGTCGTCTCGACGAGATAAAGAAAAGTCTCAATTCCTGCAATTGGGTATTCATGCACGAACAAAAGCGCTGTCAAGGACGAGATCATGTGACGACAGAACTGGATCGAATTTTGAAAATGGGAGGAGAAGGTGTAATGTTACGCCACCCTCGTGCGCCTTACAAACACGGACGCACAACCGACTTGCTCAAGGTCAAGCAGTTTATGGATGCAGAAGCATATGTGACGGGTCATGAAAACGGAACTGGCCGCAACAATGGTAGAATGGGTGCTTTGAAGTGCAGAGACAAGGATGGGATCACATTCAAGATTGGGACTGGATTTCCTGACTCTATGCGCGATAATCCTCCACCCGTCGGTACGCTGATCACATACAAGTTTCAAGAGAAGACTGTGGCTGGAAAGCCGCGGTTTCCGGTCTTTGTGAGGGTCCGCATAGACTAATCACAGACAGTCTCATTAAGCGTAAGCGACATGAAATGAGCCATAGTTTCCCGGTACCCAGGTCCGTTGGGTGCGAATACCCTCCTCCTGGCACGCAGTAAGAGAGCGATAATGACAAGCTTAGGCCATAGCTTATACTTCAAGCGGTTGAATGCATTGCCTGCTCCCACTTCCATCCAGCTAGACGACATGTGTTTTACATTGTAAGTTGTTCGGGGTGTCTTTGCACACCAGACACGCTCAGCGCTAACATGACACGCATTGAGCTGCAAGGGGTGTTCCAAAGTTTTGTTGTATGTGATTTCACCTGTATGTACATAACTTCCATTTGCAAACCGAACGTCATTGTAGATATACCCACATAGTCGTTGAGGTGACACTTCCCAATGATGGAAAACCATTATCGGAGCGCTTGAACATTCCTTCTCCAGTGCTTCGAATCGTAAGACCTCTCGGTCATCTCTTGTCTCACGCCTCCTGCGAGTCCTCCTTTGGTTCCGAGTCTCTCCCATAAATTGTTTTTCAAAAAATTTTCCACAATGGCTGAACTCATCGTTGAAGCTGACATTCTCGTCTTGGAAGACAACATATCAGGACCGGTTAAGAACTGGTGCAAATCACAAGTGTTAGGCTTCACAGAACAACTCAATATGGCAACTCTGAAACTGCAGGGAGTGCCACCAAAGAAAGCCTCCAACGTAAGAGATCTAACAACAGAGTGTCATCGTGCAATTGATGGCTCAATACTCATGAACATGCTTCCGTATCAAGTTCAATACCATCATGTATCCGCTGATGTGTATGTGCATCAAGTCTTGAATTTGGACTGCGCAGACATCAATCCCGACAGAAACCTGACCAAACGTGGTGGGACCGCGACCATGAACGCTATCTCGACAAGCTGCGGATTCAAAGAGAGCATGGAATACATCTTGGCAGTAGTTGGAAAGCATGCAGACAGGAAGTTCGTGGTCATCCTACCCATGCCAAGTTCTGAAGAAATCAACCTCACCAAGCTGACGTTAAAAGAGCACTCCGAGACATTACTAGATGTCACAGCAACAGAACGCTTGGACATTATCGTATTCGTCGATTCGTCTTACCGTTACATATACGAAGATAAGACTCACAGCAAAGGTGTACACTTCAAGGGTACTTCTGCAATCGATGCGTTTGACTACGCGTTCGCCGGATTCCGACAGTACTTCATCGTTGCCTCGGGCATTTCTATGTCGGAACTTCCATTGTTCTTCAAGACAGTTTATGGATCATGTACTACACATGACGAAAGTTACCAAAGTCGCTACGAGATCGACGTGAGGGCGCTTTTGCCACAATTTCTTTCCGCAGCAAATTTCGACATACTGACAAAGAACATTTACTGCAGTCAGATTAACGATGTTCGGATTGGGTGCAATAGCAAGACCATCAATTTCGCGTATGTTGGAAATGGAGCAGAAATTACTCTTGTGTTTGTCATCGACTGTCTCGATACACGGGTATCACCTCCAATATCATACCCAGAACAAAGCTTAGTCGACACCATACACGCTGCCCTTCACAAAGATGGAGATGCAAATAAGCTACAGATACTGTATACTATGAATGACTGTAAAGATGAAAACTTGCTAAGCTTCAAATGGATAGTCACACAGTTTCTGTTCAGTCAATTCTTTGTGAACAGCAACATACATGTGGGACAAAGAGTAGCTCCACCTCTGCTGAAGCGTCCGACTGCTGCTCGTGTTGCCTCCGAGAGATGAGGTATGTTGTGAAGAGATGAGTAAAGAGATCGGTTGAATAAAAGTGATTGGTTCCCATCCCCAAATTTGTAGTCAAGT
>MDSV01009262.1_pt1 | contig 13454 bp, 16 predicted proteins | sample 810851 | NCBI WGS metagenome assembly MDSV01 (sample SAMN05326640, study PRJNA326480) | marine metagenome | isolation source: seawater | place: Atlantic Ocean: North East | collected 2012 | reverse complement strand
TATTTTTTGATTTGCAAGGTTTTTCAGTAAATATTTAGCTTTTATTTTAAATACAGGGTGGTTCCATAAAGGATTTATATCACAAATAGGTTTAACTACGAACTTCCTTAAATGTAATCTCGGGTGAGGAATTATTAAATTATTTTTTTTTATAATTTCATTTTTATAACATAGAAGATCTAGATCGATAACACGTGGGTCATTCCTTTTTTTTCTAATTCTTTTAAAACTATTCTCTATTGAGAACAGTTTCTGAATAACATCATTTGGTGATAAATTTGTTTTAACTTCAACCGCAGCATTTACATACCAAGGTTGGTTTGATCTAGGAATTGGTTCAGTTTTATAAAATTTAGAAACTTTTGATAAAAAAAAATAATTTTTTAACGATTCAATTCCTTTAAGACAGTTTTCTAATGGACTTCCATATAATTTGGATTCTAAGTTAGATCCAATTGCAATGATAATCATAGATTTTCTAACCTTGATTTTTCTTTTTTCCAATCTTGCTGTTTTTTATATTCTCTAAGATCAGCTTTCTTTCTGCCCCTAGATAAAGCTATATCTACTTTTAAAAAACCTTTTTGATTATAATGAATATTTAACGGTATCAATGTATTGTTAGTATTTTTTAAATTAAGTGAAATTTTTTCAATTTGTTTTCTTCCTAAAAGTAGCTTTTTAGGTCTTAAGTTATCCGAATCTGAAAAAATTTTATATTTTTTTAAATCAATAAATAAGTTTAACAACCATATTTCTTTTTTTTTTATTACTGCATATGAATTTTCAATAACCAACTTACCTTCTCTTATTGACCGAACCTCATTTCCATTCAACACTAAACCAGCTTCAAACTTTTGAATAACCTCGTAATTATACCTTGCTTTTCTATTTTCAAATGTTTTTGTTTTCTTTTTTGACACTATGATATTAAATAATTTTTAATTCATGTAAGGCGCTATTTATTAATTTTTCTGTAACTTCTTCAACATTAACAAGAGGTGGTCTTAAAATATTCTTGCACTTTTTCATTTTGCTCAAAGCATATTTAACAGGACCGGGACTGGATTCTGAAAATAATACATTATTTAGATTGTAGAGTTTAAAATTTAATTTCATAGCTTTGTCAATCTCTCTTGATACCCAAAGTTTATAAATTTCAGAACAAATTCTTGGTGTTACATTAGCCGTCACAGAAATGCAACCGTCACCACCACTAATCAAAAAAGATAGAAAAGTTGCATCTTCACCACTCAATTGTTGAAATTTCTCACCGCAATGTTTTCTGACATCTAAGGGTGTTGTTAAGTCAGCAGTTGCATCTTTGACTCCTAAAATATTCTTAAATTTAGTTAACTTTTTAATAGTATCTGAGTTAATTTTAACCACTGATCTGCCAGGTATGTTATAAAGATAAACACCAAGTTTATCGCATGACTGAGATATAATTTTGAAGTGTTCATACAAACCCTTTTGAGTTGGTTTATTATAATAGGGTGCTACAAGGAGCGACGCAGAGGCCCCAGCTTTATATGCATGCTTAACAAATTCAACAGATTCCTTTGTTGAATTTGACCCACAGCCAGCCATAACAGGAACTTTTCCATTACTTCTTTTGATAATAAATTCTGTTACTGCTCTATGTTCATCATGGCTTAAAGTTGGTGATTCACCAGTTGTCCCGCATGAAACTAATCCATTAGAACCCTCTGAAATTAAAAAATCAATATGCTTTGCCAAACTATCATAATCAATCTCGTGATTAGTTTGAAATGGTGTTATAACTGCAGGAATTGAGCCGTAAAAAATCATAAAATCATCCTATTTTAAAAATTAAATAAAAAATAATCTTGTTGCCATACATTGATTTAGAAATAATATTATGTTTTATGATAACAAATTTATCTAGGATCAAGTTTTTTTTTTTTCTAATACTCTGTGTTCCATTAAAAATAACTGCTCTTGACTTCCCAAACCCTGAACCAAGACCTGAAATTAAGAAAAGGGAATACCAGGATGTATTTAATCAAATAAAAAAACAAAACTGGGTCATGGCTTTGGCTTTGGCTAAGGACTATAACAACCCTAGCCTCTCATCATACGTTAAATGGTTGGATATTACTAGGCCTGGAAGCAATCATGACTTTGATTATTTAATTGATTTTTTTAAAAATCATGCAAATTGGCCAAAAAAAAAAATTATTATTGAAAAAATAGAATCATCGATCACAAAAGATCATAGTTCAAAAAAAATAATTGAATGGTTTAATAAAATGCCTCCAATGACAGCTAAAGGTAATATTGATTTTTTTGAATTTAGAATGAAAGAAAATTATAACCTAGATAAAGCTAAAGAAATCAAAGAAATTTGGATAAAACAAAACCTTACAGGAAAACAACAACGTTACTTTATAAAAAATTACAGCAAATACTGGGGTAATGATGACAATTGGAAAAGATTTTCTAGATTGCTTAGCGAAGGAAAAAATGTGTCTGCAAGAAAAACTCTTAACAGAATCTTCGGTGATCTCAGAAAGCTTGGTGAGGCACAATTTGCTTTATCAAGACGTAGCCCAAATGTTTCCTCTTTAATTAAAAAAGTTCCTCAAAGTCTTATTAATAACCCAGTATTAATTTATGAAAGAATGAGATGGAGAAGAAAAGCAAAGCTTGAATCTGCAGTTGAATTTTTGTATGACCCACCAGATAAAATTTATAATGTAAGAAACTGGTGGATAAACGCGAGGGTTGTAATACGAAGACTCATAAATAAAAAAAGATATGATGACGCATACAAGATACTAAACAATCATAAACTTCCATTAACTGAAGAATCTGGAAGAGAGGCTGAATGGCTTGCTGGGTGGGTTGCATTTCATCACCTAAAAAAACCATTAAATGGGCTTAACCATTTCAAAAAACTTTATAATAACTCTGAAGATATTAACGTTAAATCTAAAGCAGCATTTTGGATTTCACTAGCAAATAAATCTTTAAAAAATAAAAAAGAAGAACTTAAATGGCTTAAAATTTCATCAAAAAATAAGTTTTCTTATTATGGTCAGAATGCCTCAATTAAATTAGGAAGCATGAATTTTCTTAAAGAAAAAAAATCTTTTATAAAACCTAAAGATTCTGAGAATCTTTTGAAAGTTATAGATATTATTATCAATTCAGAGCAAAATACTGAAAAAACCCTAGTTTTCTATCAAAAACTACTAGATATTTCTGAAAGTGATTCCAATCGGTACTATGTTCTAAATGAAGCAAATAAATTAAAAAATAAGTATATCCTAACTCTATTATCAAAAAAACTTAGGGGGCCATCAGTAAATTTTTCATATCCATTAATTGAGAATTATATTCCCGCAAAATTTAAAAACTCTTTCCCTACTTTAGCTTTAATTCATGCAATCTCTCATCAAGAAAGTAATTTTCGAATCAACGCGTATAGTCATGCCGGTGCCAGGGGTGTTATGCAACTTATGCCATTTACAGCCAGAAAAGTAGCTAAAGACCTCAGAATAAAGTATTATAAAAAGCAACTTACTAGAAACCCTCAGTATAATATTATTCTTGGAACAACTTACATCAACCAAATGTTAAGAAGGTTCAAAAATTCATTACCATTATCACTAGCAGCATATAACGCAGGTCCAAGTAGAGTAAGAATATGGTTAAAAAGATATGGTGACCCTCGTTTAGGTAAAATTAGTTATATAAATTGGATAGAGTCGATCCCATTAGAAGAAACAAGATACTATGTAAAGAAAGTTTTATCTAATCTCAGAGTTTATCAAAAAAAATATAAAATTGAGATATATGAAGCAAGCCTAGATAATAAAAAAATTTAATGTCATATTGACATTATGTCATTTTGGCATTATATTTGTATTATAACAATAACGTTGCCTATTAATAGGGACGTTTAATATAAATCTTGCTTATTTAAAGGAGAAATAATATGCAAAATCTAACTACATTTGATACCAATAAATTCCTTCCATATTCCGTGGGATTTGACAACTTATTTGATAGGTTGTTCGATATGGATTTAGATTCTTCTAATTCTTATCCACCATATAATATCAGTAAGGTCAACGAAAATAATTATGTTATAGAGATGGCCCTTGCTGGTTTTAATAAAGCCGATTTAGAAATTGAATTGACTAGCGGAGAACTCACAATAAAATCAAAAAAAAAAGATGACTTAGAGAAAAACCTTAATTTAATTCATCAAGGTATATCTCAAAGATCATTTGTAAGAAAATTTACACTTTCTGATGAGATCTTAGTTAAAAATGCTGAAATGAAAGATGGAATGCTAATAATTAGTCTTGAGAGGCTTATTCCAGAACACAAAAAACCAAAAAGTATATCTATCAGATAACATTAAAATAGAATGTGGGCAAAGACTTGCCCACATTTTTTTTAACTAATTAATGTTGACATTGAAATTTAATTTAATTAATGATTAATAATAATTATCATTATCATAATATGACACGCCTCCTCCTCATTACTCTTATAATATTTTTTTCGCATCCAGTTATTTCTAAAGAAATAAATCTTTTCACTTCTCGTCACTATGATTCGGATTTCAAGCTTTACAAAAAATTTACTCAAAAAACTGGAATAAAGGTCAACGTTATAAATGGTAAATCAAAAGTCCTTGAAAAAAGAATATATGAGGAAGGAAAAAATAGTAAGGCAGATGTTCTCTTTTTAGCAGATGCCGGTGCATTATATTCAGCACAAAAGAAAAATTTATTTACTAAAATAGAATCAAAAAAAATTAATAATAAATTACCAAAAAACCTTAAAAATGATTTTTGGGTAGCTATAACAAAAAGAGCAAGAGTTTTATTTTACAATCCAGAAAAAATAAATAAAAAAGATGTTCAAAATATTTCTTATGAAGATTTATCAAATAAAAGATGGAAGAACTCTATAGCGATAAGGCAAGCTAATAATATCTATAATCAATCTTTGATTGCTTCAATTCTTGAGTATAATGGCCCAAAAAATACATTCATCTGGTTGAAAGACTTTGTAAACAACTTCGTAAGATCACCACAAGGTAACGATAGAGCACAAATTTTACTTGTTGCATCAGGGGAAGCTAAACTTGCTATCGCTAATACTTATTATTATGCATTAATGTTATCCGGAAAAAAGGGTGATGATCAAAAAAAAGCAGCAGAAAAAGTTAAACCAATCTTTCCAAATCAAAATAATAGAGGGACACATATAAATATATCTGGTGCAGGAATTTTAAAGAATTCACCAAATAAGGAAAATTCATTAAAATTTATAGAATTCTTGTTAACCAATGAAGCTCAAACTCATATTTGTAATAATTCATTTGAATTTCCGGTTGTAGATAATGTAAAAACAAACTCGTTTATAGATAAAATTGGTAAAAACTTTAAAGAAGATCATACTATTAGTTTATCTATTTATGGGGAAAGGCAAACCGAAGCTTTTAAATTAATGAAAAAAGCTGGGTGGAATTAAAGGCTACCCTTTGAAAATAAATACTAATCAATATTTTTTAAATAGTTCAATTTATTTGTTTGTACTAGTCATTTCAATTTTTATACTTCTTCCAATTTTTTCAATTTTCACTGGTATATTAAATACCAAGACAGAATATTTAAATTTTTTAACAAACTCTGAACTTTCACAATACATAAAAAACTCCCTTACAATAGTTTTTTTTGTTTCATTGATTACTCTTTTTCTCGGAGTTATTTCGGCTTATTTAGTCTCTTTTTACAATTTTTATGGTGTAAATTTTTTTAAATATTCTTTATTACTTTCTTTTGCAATACCTCCTTATATTTTTGCATATAATTTTTCTGCTTTTTTTGAACAGTATGGAACACTTTATCAATTATTTTCTCTATTTTTAAATGATGAAAGTGCAAATAATTTTTTACCAAAATTTGGTCCATTGTTAAGTTCAATAATTTCGTTAAGTTTAACACTTTTTGGATATGTTTTTATTCTTTCAAGATCATCATTCATAAATCAATCAAGAAATTTAATTGAAGTTGGAAAAAACTTAGGATTCAGTAACTATAATAACTTTTTCAAAGTAATAATCCCCTCCTCTAGACCAGCAATTTTTGTAGGCTTAAGTTTAGTAGCTATGGAAACATTAGCAGATTTTGGTACAGTATCATTTTTTGGTATTTCGACATTTACAACTGGAATTTATAACTCATGGTTTATTTTTGATGACCTTCAATCAGCAAATTTATTATCATTTCTTTTATTAGTTTTTATTCTTACATTTTTTTACTTAGAGAATTTTTCAAGAAACAACCTTAAATACTATGTATCAAGTCAAGCTGTAAAAAAAAAAACTGAAAAAATACAACTTAAAGGATTTAAAGAATTTTCTGCTTTCTTATTTTGTTTATCTCTTTTTTCAATTAGTTTCTTATTTCCCTTATTTCAAATGTTTTCTTGGGCTTTATCATCATCAACTTATTTTAATAATAATGAATTAATTGAATTAAATTTTAATTCAATAAAATTAATTTTAATTTCCTCATTATTGATAATTTGCCTATCATTTTTTGTAAATTTTGGCATTAGGACAATTAAAAGTAGACTTCTCAAGATTTGTTCCAGTTTATCAATTTCAGGATATGCAATACCTGGTATTGTAATTTCTGTTGCTATTATTAGTTTTTTTTCATTCATTGATAATCAATTTAATATTAATATTAAAAAATACTTTATTGGATCTATTGCTGGGCTTGTTTTAGGATATTGTATTAGATTTTATTCTATTTCATTTAATTCTATAAAAACTGTGTACATGAAAATTAATAAATCAATTGATGAAAGTGCACTTTTACTTGGTTTCAATAAACTTAAAATATTAAAAAATATTCATTTTCCTCTGCTTAAAAAAAATTTTGTTTTTGCTTTTTTATTAATCTCTATTGAAATTATCAAAGAACTTCCAATTACACTAATTTTAAGACCATTTAATTTTGAAACCTTTTCCACAAAAGCTTTTAATTATGCTTCTAATGATTTAATTGAGGCCGCATCAATTCCATCACTGTTTATAATTTTTTGGTCTACAGTTTTAATTTTTTTGTCAATAAAATTCTTTTTAATGGATAAAAAATAACATATACATTATTGGTGAGTAATTTTTTTGAAGTAAAAAATGTAACCTTCTCATCAAATCGTGATCACGCTTTAGATAATGTAAGCTTTAATATTTCTAATAAAGGTGAAATCATTTCTATTCTTGGTCCATCCGGAGTTGGAAAAACAACTGTTCTTAGAGCTATTGCTGGTTTAGACAAAATTAAAAAAGGAGAGATTTGGTTAAATGGTAATTTAATATCCTCAAAAGATTTTCATACCGTACCTGAGAATAGAGGAATAGCTCTATCGTTCCAAGACAACAGTCTTTTTCCTCATCTTAAAATTATTGATAATATAAAATTAGGTATTAATAGACAAACTGAAGGTAAAAAGGTTAATCTTAAAAAATGTGTAGAACAATTTTTTTTAGGACCAATTCTTAATAAGTTTCCACATGAAATAAGTTCAGGAGAAGCACAAAGAGCCTCTTTAGTGAGATCTCTTATTTCAAACCCAATACTCTTACTACTTGATGAACCTTTTTCAAATGTTGACATTGGTCTTAAAGAAAAGTTGCAAGTTAATCTAAAAAAAATTATAGAAGAAAATAAAATTAGTACAGTTATTGTTACTCATAATTATGAGGAAGCTTTTTATTTCGGAAATAAATGTGGTTTATTTTCAAATAAAAAATTAATTCAATTTGATATTCCCTACAATATTTATCATTTCCCTGCCTCAGCCAGTGTGGCAAATTTTTTCAATAAAGGAACATTAGTAAATGCAAAGATTACCTCAAAAAACGAGCTCAAGCACAAATTATTAGGGACGATAAAAGGAAATTTTGTACATGATCATAAAACCGGAAACAATGTAAAACTTTTAATTCAACCTGAAGATTTAATCCACTCTGATAAAAGTAAACTAAAATTTAAGATTATCGACAAAAGATTTCTAGGAACAAATTTTATTTATTTCTTAGAAATCTCAAAAGATGAAATTCTTCCTGTACTTGTTCATTCACACCATACGCATCAACACTCAATTAATGAATACTTTGGTATTAAGACACCAATAATCATTAAACATATAGTTTGTTTTTAAAAAATTTACTTTAATCTTTACAAGTTTATTTTTATTACTAATCTTAAGTTATGAATGAAGAAAAACTTAACCTTTCACTAAGAAGGTTTCTTAAGAATGTTGGAATCACTTCACAAAGACATATCGAGGAAAAAGTCCGAGATTACTTGAAGTCTTCAAAAAACAGCACCTCAAAAAAAATTAAAATCTCTGCTAATCTTGTTTCAGAAGAGTTAAATTTAAATGAAAATATTGAAGGTGAAATAGATATTGAAATTTCAAATTGAAGGAACTTTCAAAAAAAGATAGTTCAATTAACCTTGATTTTTGTCTGAAAGATACAAAGTCCTTTAGGGAAAATGTCGTATGTCAACAGGATAATCTTCATAAATCAATAATTGAAAATGCACTCGGTTTTATAGTTTTTTATGTTGTCGCGATACTTTTTATAGCTTTTTTATTTCAACTATCTCAAAAAAAATTTAATTCCAAGGAAAAGAAATAAATATTTTTTTTTTTACAGTTTTAATTTTATCATTTGTTCATATTTTGTTGATAATCATAGTCTCAAAGGTTCTGCAAATATTTAATATTGAAAAGGGAGCTCTATTAATCTTAAAAACTAATAATTATTTCATTCTTCTTAATTTTATATTGAAATATCTTTTTTTCTTTTTTTTATCTTCAATTCTTTTTTTTAGAATCTTAGAAAATGATGGTCTCCAAATCTGTAATTTTTTATTCTCATTTCTAATATTATTTGAACTTTGTTTAAAAATTGCAGATTCACATAGATTTATTAATTGGATCGGAGACGGACTTGATAAATCTATTAGATATCTAATAATGTTTGTAATTTGTCTTAATTGTTCTTATTTCTTTACAAGAATAACTGATCAAATTATTAGAAGTCAATTATGATAAAGAGAAAAATTAAAGTATTTTATGATGGTGGTTGCAGAGTCTGCAATAAGGAAATTAAATTTTATTCTATGCTAGACAAAAAAAATAAAATTGAATGGATAAACATTTTAACAAACAATTGTAATACTTTAAAAAGTAATATCTCAAAAAAAAGATTGTTAGAAATCCTTCATGTTCAAAAAACTAACGGTGAAATTGTGACAGGTGTTAATGCATTTTATGTAATATGGAGAGAGTTAAAGTATTTTAGAGTTTTATCTTATTTTTTAAAACTTCGATTTTTTAGGATTATTGCTGAAATCTTTTATAAAGTTTGGTTAAACTTAAGATAATTTTTTAATCAATAAGTTTCTGACTACTTTCCCATTTAAAATATGACTTTGGATTATTAGATCAACATCACTTTTTGTTTGACACTTATACCAAATACCCTCCGGATAAATAACAACTACCGGCCCTAATTCACATTTGTCTAGACATCCAGATTGATTTACTCTTACTTTTTTTATATCTAATTCTAAAATTTTATTCTTAAAATAGTTTCTCAACTCTACTGAGCCTTTTTTTTGGCAACACTCTCTTTTTGCATTATCTGGTCTTTGGTTTACGCAACAAAAAATATGATACTTATAATTCATTTATTTATAGATATTAATTTAATTGAAATAATTTTTATTTAAATACTCTTTTATTTTACTTGCATTTAAATTTACTAGTTTTTCTTTTGGAAATTTATTTATAACTTTTCCTTCTTCTAATAGAATAATTTCATCACCAAGTCTTTGAGCTTGAAATAAATCATGAGTAATAAGTATTATTTTTTTTTTAACTTTTTGATCTTTCATGTATTTTTCAATTTTTTTTTTAAATTCATTGTCTAAGTTAGAGCATGGTTCATCTAAAATTAAAATATCTGGCTCATTAACAATTGACCTTACAAATGAGACAAATTGTGATGTTCCACCCGACAATGTTCTTGCAGATTTTTCCTTAATTTCACCTATGCCAAATTGATTTATAAAAAAATCTATTTTTTTCTTTATCTCAGCACTATTGAAACCAAAAATCTTCATTGGGTAAGCAAGATTATCAAAAACACTTCTTCTTAAAAAAACAATTTTTTGTGGTGCATATCCAATATTAATTTTCTTTTTTTTATATTTTATGGTTCCTTTTTGAATTTTTTGCATTCCAACTATAATTTTGGTTAATAAAGTTTTACCAGAACCGTTAGGTCCAAAAATAACAGTTATTCCTTTTGCATTAATATCTAAAGATAAGTTTTTAAAGATAATCTTTTTTTCTATAGTTAATGAAATATTTTTTATTGAAATTACAGGGTTATCAGAACTAGTCATAGGAATACCTTGCGACTAAACTTTTAATTATTAACGTAAATGAATTTAAAATGAGAGAAATAATTATCAATATAATACCTAGTGACATTGCTAGTGTAAGGTTACCCCTAGAGGTTTCTAAGGCGATGGTTGTGGTCATAACTCTCGTTAAGTGAATTATATTCCCACCAACAATTATAATTGCGCCTACCTCTGATAGTGCTCGACCTAAGCCTGCAAGAATTGAAGTAAACATTTGGAACCTTGAGTCCCATAAAATTGTTAATAATTTATTACTAATATTTGCATGCAACATTGAAAATAAATCTTCATACTCTTTTTTTAATGTTTCTAAATTTTCAGTATTTATTGATACTATTATTGGTAAAATTATTACTATTTGTGCAATAACCATTATTTTAGGTGTATATAAAATTTCAAAAAAACCTAATGGCCCACTTTTTGAAAATAAAAGGTATAATAATAAGCCAACAAAGACTGGTGGCAATGCCATAAGTGAACTAAAAAATATTTTCACGATTTTTTTTCCATGAAATTCGCTAACAGCAAGAAAAGCAGATAAAGGAGTTCCAATTACTATTGAAATTATTAATGCTAAAGATGAAATCTTTAAGGATAAAAAGATTATCTCATAAAGATCTTTATCAAATGAAAAAATCAGTTCAAAAGATTTTAAAACTATTTCCACTGATCATTTAATTTTTTTTAGTGTTTAGCTATTATTACTGTCGCAGCAGGAAAAATACATGTAACGATATTACCTTGTCCAAGGTTCATCTTCTTGCAAATATCAACTGGTACTGCAGCATGAATAAAGCTACCTGTTGAATTTCCATCAGCATCAGTTTGCTCAACAGCAACCTGAGAATAACTTGTTCCATGAATTACCGTTGTAATTTTTCCTTTAATTTGATTTTTGGCACTTATTTCCATTTTTTTCTCCTTATAAAATATTAATTTATTTATTTTTCCAGAAATATACAAGAGCTAGTCCTGAAATATTATGTAATAAGCTAAATATAGCAGAAGGCAGTGCAACTAGTTTACTAAAGTGAATTATTGACAAAGCCATCCCAAGTCCTGAGTTTTGCATTCCTACTTCAATTGAAATTGTTCTTCTCTCTCTTTTTGGAAAGTTCAAAAAAATTGCAAAAATATACCCAATTACTAAACCAAAGATGTTATGAAATAAGATGCATAATAAAAGAATGAATGAAAGATCTTTAATATTTTCTAAATTTAAAGAAAAAATAATTCCAATAATCAGTGCTATAAAAAATTCAGAAATTTTTGGTAAAAAATCAATTTTTAATTCTGGATTTAAATATTTAAATAAAAAACCAAAAACCACAGGAAAAAAAACTATTAAAAATGCTGACTTCATCAACAGAATTATATCTATATTAATATTTTGCTTTGATAAAAGGAAAATTAGTATTGGAGTTATTATTACAGAAATAATAGTGGAACAAAAAGTACTAATTATTGATAATGCAACATTTCCCTTACATAAATAAGTTATCAAGTTTGAGGCTGTTCCACCAGGACAACAACCTAAAATTATAATTCCCAATGCAAGTTGGGTTGGTACACCAGATATTTTCACTAAAAAATAAGCAACTGTTGGCATAATTGTGAATTGAAGAAAAACTGTTGTAAAAATCCAGATTGGTTTTTTTAAAACCTTCTTAATATCTTGAAGTTCTAATGTCAGTCCCATAAAAAACATAACAGCCCCCAATAAAAAAGGAATTGATGTCTTAAAATTAGATAGAACTTCAGGATAAAAAATGCTCAGGAAAATAAAAAAAAAAATATAATAAACAAAATTAGATTTTATTTGGCTCATAAAATCTATTGATCATAGTCTCTTAACATTTTTTTTATTTCAATACTGTGCATTTCCTCCGTCTTTATCATATTTCTTGAATATTCTTCAATGTACAAACTTTTATCTTCAGAACAATCAAGCAAATCTTTATACAATAATATTGCTTTTTCCTCATGTAAAAGACTCTCTTTAAGGAGATCTCTTACATTATGTTTGTTAGTTTCTTCAATTGAAGGTATCATTTGAGATGGATGACCTCCTAAACCAGTTAACAGCTCTCCCGCTTGTTGAGCATGTTGCAATGATTCCTCAGCCTGAGTTTTAAAAAATTTATCTAGAATAATTCTATTAGGACCAGTTACCATTAATGCAAAATGAGTGTATTTTACTACACCAGCTAGTTCATACTTCATTATTTCGTTCAAAGTTGATATCGTTTTTTTTAAATCAATATTTTCCATGTTTTCCCTCACTTAAATAACTATATAATAAATATGAATAAAATATTACCTTTTTCAATAATTCATAAAAATATAAATATCGATTTTAATTTTCGACTCCATGACCAAACCACTGACTCTAAAAATGTTGGTTATTTAGCAAGTGTACTTATTAATAAATTAGATGAAGAGTTAAAAAAAAAAAATACCTCTGAGGGAGATTTAATCCAAGCTTTAGGACTATTTATTGCAACAAGAGTCGTCATAAATTCTTTTGAAGATAAAAAAATATTAGACTTTTTTTCAAGTGTTCTAAAAAAAACTATTTCTGAAATTCGTAAAGGACAAAAAACAAAAATTGGAAATTGTTAAATTAGTATTTAACATCACCAGCAACATATATTCTCTGGCACATTGTTTGCAGTTATATCCCAAAACTTAGTCAAGAAAGAGGATTATAATGGGTATAAATGCAATGCACGTCGCAAAAACTGGTTTAAACGCCCAACAAACTAGAATGCAAATAATTTCTAATAATCTTGCTAACGTCAATACAAATGGCTTTAAGCGAGACAGAGCAAATTTTGAATCTTTACTTTATCAAGTTATTCGAGGTAGTGGAGCTCAAACGTCGGTAGACACAAGATTAACTTCAGGTTTTTCAATAGGAACTGGTGTCAATATTGTAAACTCTCAAAAACT
>MDSV01205212.1_pt1 | contig 13455 bp, 14 predicted proteins | sample 810851 | NCBI WGS metagenome assembly MDSV01 (sample SAMN05326640, study PRJNA326480) | marine metagenome | isolation source: seawater | place: Atlantic Ocean: North East | collected 2012 | reverse complement strand
TGGGAACCGGACCTGGAGGCCTGGATGGTTCGGCAGGTTTAAGATGGAATTATAGCGAGGGCGGCGGCAAAAACTGAGCGCAACACCGGACCTTTCCGGTACGGTGCTGCCCTATGTCTTATTCCGAACTCAGCGTTGAAGAGCGTGCCACCATTCAAGTTAGTCATGCCCAAGGCCTCAGCTTGCGCAGGATTGCCTGCTTGATCAACCGATCCCCTTCGACGGTCAGCCGAGAGATGCGCCGCAATCGAGATGCAGCTGGCAGCTACTCGGCCCGCGTGGCTCAGCAGCGGATGAAGGTCCGCCGCCAGGCTTGTCGGCCCATGCGAAAGCTGCTGCCAGGTAGTGAGCGCTTTGAACTGGTGATCCATATGCTGCGCCAGCGTTTGTCTCCCGAGCAGATTGCCGGCAAGCTGCGCAGTATGAACATACCCAGTCTTAGAGATGCCTACGTCTGTCGCGAGACGATCTACAACGCGATCTATGCCCTGCCCGTCGGTGAGCTGCGCAAGGAGTTGATCCTTTGTTTGCGCCAAGGCAAGACGACACGCAGACCACGCCTTGGCGGTGTGGATCGGCGCGGGCAGATTCCAGAGATGGTCAGCATTCACTTGCGCCCGCCGGAAGTTGAAGACCGACTGATGCCGGGGCATTGGGAAGGCGACCTTATTAAGGGTAAGGCTAACGCCTCGTCTGTAGGTACGCTGGTGGAGCGCACTAGTGGCTACCTGATGCTGGTGAAGATGAACGACGCGACGGCGACCTCGGCAATGGAGGGCTTCAGCGCCGCCCTCAATAACATGCCGCTGGCGATGCGCAAGAGCATGACCTACGACCAGGGCAGGGAAATGGCACAGCACGCCGAGATCACCCAGAGAACCGGTGTGGCGATCTACTTCTGTGACCCGCACAGCCCTTGGCAGCGCGGCAGCAACGAAAACATTAATGGCCTGATCCGCCAGTACCTGCCCAAGGGCACTGACTTGTCGGTACATAGCCAAGAAGAACTGGATGCCATTGCGTTTGAACTGAACATGCGTCCACGTAAGCGCTTCGATTTCAAATGTCCTATCGAAGTCATGAGCGAAGTGATGCAGAAAGCCTTGGCTATGCAATATGATGCTCCTGCGTCAATTCAATAACCGTGTTGCACTCAGCTCCTGCAACCGCCCTTGGTATCAACCAAGCATGAAGGCGTCCACATCGCTTACGCTGTACAAGATCTTATCTTCTTCAACACCATAGGCCACGGCCAGATCCACACTGGTGGATAGCGCCAGTTGGTAGTTCAGCTGGAAGTCGAAAGCTGCATCAGTCAGTTTGCCCAGCTTGTCGAACTCGGTATTGATCTGGTCGACAACGCGCTGATAGGTTTTGTCCAGAGAGGACAAAAACTCATCCATTTCTGCCTTCAGAGCGTCCATGTGCTTGGTATCAAGTCCTTGAGCGAGCTGCAGCATCATTCTTCCAGAGATCGAGCCTATGATGCCGCCCAGTACCGGCACTGGTATGACTGCCTGACCAGCTGCTGTTGCCAGCCCCACGATCGCTGATTCAGCGCATAGGCACATGCCCAGGTCAAAGTACTCAGCGGAGCTGATAGACCCAGCCATATACTCGTTGGTCAGTGTAGTTAACCCTTTACTAGCACTCACAACGGCAGCTGCAAAGGGGGCGGCCATGCCTGCATAGTTGGTCAAACCATGGATGGCTCCGCCGGTGACTGCACCGGCACCAAAGCCTTTAGCGCCGGTGAATCCGACATCTTTCTAGTCTCGGGTGTTACTCAATATGGGCGTTGTAGATGACAGTTGAGTCGTCTTCTTTTTTGATCATCAGCTTGTTGCCTTCAGCAAAAGACTGAACAGTTTCCGAACAGCCGTCTATTGATGTGCTGCCTGTTACATGCTCACCCCGAGCATCAAAAGCGATGGCGTAAGTGGTGGCCGGGCAGCTTCGTCCGCCCTCACCAGTGGACACGATTACGACGTAGTTGTCCGGACCAAATTGGTATGCACTTTCCAGTGTCAAATAACCCAGATACTCGTAATCTTGCGTCACTGCTTCCATCAGGTTGAGCGCACCTGCACGGCTGTAGTAATTCAAGGTGCTGAAGCCATCATTTTCTACGGTAAATGGACCTGCCGCGTCCCCGGAAATGAGCAAGCTTTCATAGCTGACGGAGGGAGCAGGAGGAGCAGAGGGCTCTGAGGTCGTTGCGATAGGGGTAGGCTGCTCAACGGGTTGAGTCGTGGCTGCTTCCTGGTCGGCGTTGTTGCAGCCGGTAAGCGCCAAAAAAATACAACAGGGGATTAGCTTTTTCATCAAAAGTCCTTTTTAAAAATTGGCAGTGTTATCTGTTTGCCATCAAGCCAATATTTAGTCAAGGCAAAGCACTCAAGAGCAGGAGTGCTTATGCTGACGAATTACAGCAGCCCTCGTTCTGAACCGCCCCGGGTTTCGCGGAGGCTCCACCCTTTGAGAGAATGGAGCCCATATGAGCAAGCACACCAAATTTTCCCCTGAAGTCCGTGACCGGGCCATCCGTATGGTTTATGAGGTCCGGGAGTCCCACACATCGCAGTGGGCCGCCATTGAGGCCGTGGCCAGCAAGATCGGCTGCACCGCCCAGACGTTGAGCAGTTGGATTCGGAAGGCGGCTGCGCCTGCGGCCCCCTCCGCCTCGGGCACTGATGCCCGCGTCAAGGAACTGGAGCGCGAGGTTCGTGAGCTCAAGCGAGCCAACGAAATCCTCAAGGTCGCCAGCGCTTTTTTCGCCCAGGCGGAGCCCGACGGGCAGGCCATCCTGCGCCGTTTGAAGTGATCTGGCAGCTGATCGACAAGCACCGGCAAAGCTTTGGAGTCGAGCCACTGTGCCGCGTGTTGCAAGTGTCTCCATCGGCTTACCGGCGCCATGCTGCACGGCTACGTGACCGCTCACGACGCTCCGCCCGAGCGATCCGTGACGAGGAACTTGCTGTACAAATTCACCGTGTCTGGCAGGAAAACTACGAGGTCTACGGGGCTAGGAAAGTCTGGCGGCAGATGCATCGCGAACACCAGGTGGTTGCGCGCTGCACAGTGGAACGGTTGATGCGTGAAATGGGGCTCTGCGGCGTAACGCGGGGCAAAACGGTGAAAACCACACAAGCCGATCCTGACAATGCCAATCCCAGGGATCTGGTAAAGCGCCAGTTCACGGCCGAACGTCCCAATCAGCTCTGGGTCGCCGATTTCACATTCGTTTCAACCTGGCAGGGATTTGCTTATGTGGCGTTCATCGTCGATGTCTACTCACGGTTTATCGTAGGCTGGCGTGTCAGCCGACACATGCGCACAGAGTTTGTTCTGGATGCTCTGGAACAGGCGCTTCACACTCGTCGGCCTGAGCCCCACCGGCTGGTTCATCACAGCGATAGGGGCTCGCAATATCTGTCGATTCGCTACAGCGAGCGGCTGGGCGAAGCTGGCATCGAACCCTCGGTTGGCAATACCGGTGACAGCTACGACAACGCACTGGCAGAGACCATCAACGGCCTCTACAAGACCGAACTGATCCATAAGCGAGGGCCGTGGAAAAGCGTAGACAGTCTGGAGTGGGAAACGCTGAAGTGGGTGACCTGGTTCAACCATCAGCGCCTGCTGGAGCCAATTGGAAATAGGCCACCGGCCGAGTTTGAGGCACTATATGAACAGAGTCAGGCAACCATATCGGTTGCTGCCTGACTCAAACAAAACAGCCTCCGCGAAACCCGGGGCGGTTCAAGACGCCATTCGAGCATTGGATTGGGTTGGCGAAGCAAGCGTGGGGGATGCCGTTTCCAAACTTCATAAACTACTACCCGAGAGCGAATGGGGTGCTCTGGTGTCATCTCACCGCTCGTTGCCTATCTGGATGGCGAGTGCAATCTGCGCTCAGTCGAGTTGCACCCACCCTTTTAAGTTGGGCTAGCGGTTAGCTGTAGCCTACTTACCGCCAGACCGGCATCATCTGGAATGGGGCAATTCGATGTGAAAGCCCGTGAGGCCAGCGGCTGAGGTGCACCAGATGCGGCCTTTGTGAGCCTCAATGATGGACCGGGTGATGGCAAGTCCGAGCCCGGCGTTGCTCGGGCTTCCCTCCCGCCGAGCGGGGTCGACCCGGTAAAATCGGTCGAAGAGCTTCTCTAAATGCTCTGAGCTGATTGTGTCCCCTGGGTTCTCGATACTGAAGGTAGTGGAGTCCTCTGTCTCGCGGATCAGAACCGAAATTGTCTGTCCCGCCGGCGTGTAGCGCAGCGCATTGGACAGCAAGTTGGATAGCGCGCGATCAAGCATCAGCCGATCTCCCAGCACTTGGCCTTTGCCTGTGAGCGATAGCTCAATGCCACGCTCTTCGGCTAGGAGGTGGTAGTAGTCAAACAGCTTGTAGACTACGTCAGCCAGTTCGATCCTGGCCTGCTCTGGGATGATTAAGCCATTATCAGCCTTGGCCAAGAACAGCATGTCATCAATCATTCGAGACATGCGCTTCAATTCTTCCAAGTTGGAGTAGAGGTTCTCCTCGTATGCGGTGATGTCGCGCTTATGGCTCAAGACCACCTCAGTATGGGTCATGAGGTTGCTGACGGGCGTTCGTAGTTCGTGTGCGATGTCCGCCGAGAAGTTGGAGAGTCTAATGAAGGCCTCTTCAAGTCGAGCCAGCATCGCGTTGAAGGACAGAACTAACTGCTGAAGTTCTTGCGGTACTGGTTCGAGAGGAATTCGCTCCTGCAATGATCGGGCGGACATCCCGGAGGCCACGCGAGTGACTTGCCGCAGAGGCTTGAGGCCACTGCGAGCTACCACCCAGCCGAGCGCGGCACTGACCAAGGCACTGATGATCAGTCCAATCCAGAACCATCGCTGCAGCGTGTCGAAGAAGTGTGTGTGATTGGTTACGTCGAGAATCAGCAGGGCTGTGAGAGGCTCAGGTTGATCGGCTACCGAGATTTGGGCCGTCATACCGCGGTACATGTGCTGGCCGTTCTGCCACTCCCACATGTTCTGCTCATTTGCGCGCCTGAAGCGCTCAGGCACCTCGACTGCTCTGGGGTCGGAAAATAACACTGTGTCGTCGCTAGCCAGGATGGTGGCCGCCAGGTCCTGATGGGCTCCCAGCAAGGCCCGCAACTGCGGTAATTCTTCCGAAAGGCTCGCTTCACCGCGGGCATTGTTGAGGAGATGTTTGGTAGATTCGAGTTTCTCCACCAGGGCCTGCCGATCCTGCATCTTGAAATGGTGCTGACTGAGCATATTGAAACTCAGCCCTGCTACCGTCAGGACTGCAATTACCGCGGACATGAACATCAAGCTCATGCGTGCGGTCAGCGAAAGGTGCTTCATATTCACTCCGGAGCATCCATCATGTACCCCATGCCGCGGGCGGTATGAATCAGCTTGAGATCGAAATCGTCATCGATTTTTGCGCGTAGCCGGCGTACCGCGACCTCAATGACATTGGTGTCGCTGTCGAAGTTCATGTCCCAAACCTGAGAGGCAATCAGCGACTTCGGGAGCACTTCACCGCGCCGGCGCAGCAGTAACTCCAGTAGTGAAAATTCCTTCGCCGTCAGGTCAATTCTTTTCCCGCCCCGGACAGCACGTCGCTTCATCAGATCGACTTCCAGATCGGCAATTTTCATGGTGGTCTGCGTCGGCGAACCATTACCTCTGCGCAACAGCGTTCTGACCCTGGCCAGAAGCTCTGAGAAAGCAAATGGCTTGATCAGGTAGTCGTCCGCACCCAGCTCCAACCCTTTAACGCGGTCTTCCACACCATCGCGTGCCGTCAAGAACATTACGGGGACGTCTTTTCCTGCTGCGCGCAACATGCGCAGCACTTCCCAACCGTCCAGCCCAGGCATCATTACATCCAGAATTAGCAGGTCATAGGCTTCGCTAAGTGCATGCTGAAGGGCATCTGTACCGGTCATAACCCGGTCGACATTGAACCCAGCCTCGGTGAGACCTTGCTGGAGGTACGTACCGGTTTTGGGTTCGTCTTCAGCTACCAGTAGTTTCATGTGTGCATACTCCAAAAGTCGGGTGGCCTGAGTTTGCAGGCAAACCGCGGCCCCAACCAGAAGCTTACGAAAATGTAATTCTGACTTCAGCTCACTGACAGGGTGGCTTGTCTAGGGTGCAAGCATGAGTACTAGGTTGTGCTCTCGGCCCTCGACAGACCAAAAGCAGAGGTGCCGGCCATAGTTTGCACTGATGGAGACTGCCCATGAAATCGCTGAAACCTTTGCTTCTGGTTGGTTCGCTACTGCTGTCTTCCATGGCTTGGGCCGAAGGGGGCAGCGACCGTGTATTCTAGCGCATCCAGCAGATGCGCGACAAAGCAGAAGCCGTGCTGATCCAGGCGGAGAAGGCCCCGGTCGGCGAGCGGCATGTGCACATGAAGGAGCATATGAACATGCTCGAAGACATCATGAGCCAGCTGCACAACGAACATCCCGCGCCAAACATGTCTGCCGAAGAGCATCTGGCCTGGATGGAAAAGCATGACAAGCTGGTAGACGACGTGCTGGGTCAAATGATTCGAGAGCACAAGCTGATGATGGCCGACAAGGAATGCCATCAGTAAAGATTTCCCCCATCTTCCAGGCCTTCCGTGATTGCTCCTTTGGCCTAGCGGCGCCTTTATGGCGCCGTGCTTTTTCCCAGCTGACGCAATTGTAGTTTTGGGGTCAGCGGCCTGGCAGCAAGCGGGGAATAGCATGAGATTTCCAGCACCCATCTCGAGGTCTCACCATGAAACGCTTACCCCTTAAACTGCTGATCAGCACTCTGTTCATCAGCACCACCTTTCCGGCATTTGCCGAGGTCGGCGGCAGTAGCAATGGCATTGGGCAGCAGGCCCAGGCGACGCCAGCGACTCGTACCATCTTGGTAAAGATGGACGACATCAACTACAGCCAGAAAACGATCGATGTGAAGCCAGGTGAAACCGTGCGCTTCGTTCTGAAGAACGAGGGCGCGTTGATGCACGAGTTCAACATCGGGCAGGCAGCGTCCCAGCTGGAGCACCAGCGCAAGATGGCGTCCTTGTTCAAGGACGGCACACTGACCCCGACCGGCATGGCCGAGCGCATTGTCTGGCATGAGCGTTATGGCACGGGAGACTCCAACCCTCCAGGCTATCCGGAAGTCATCAAAGCCAAGCATGACGACCCGAACGCGGTTCTCGTCGAGCCCGGCACAACCAAAGAGTTCGTGTGGACCTTCCCTAAGGCGGGCAGTTTGAGCTTCGCCTGTACATTGCCTGGGCATTACCAGGCGGGGATGGTCGGTGAGTTTGCTCTGCGTTAGTCCGGCATCGGTGCTACCCGTTGGCCGCGAGCTGGGTAGCACCGATCTGACGAACCTTACTGCGATGTAGTTTTCACGTCAGCGTACCGCCAGCTGCACCTCATTAGCATCGGGACTCATCCCTCCGCAACACCTCAGAGGCACACCATGAAACTCAGACCCGCTTTCATAATCACCACCCTTGGCTTGCTGCTCAGTGCTGCCAATGCGCTGGCCAGCCCGGGCCACAAGAAAGACAGTATTGGGCAACCGGGAGACGGTCAGGCAGTAGATCGCACCATCGAAGTCCGGATGGGGGACATCTTCTTCGAACCCAAAGCAATGGAGATCAAAGCAGGCGAGACAGTTCGCTTCGTCCTGAAAAATGACGGTGCACTGCTACACGAATTCAATCTTGGCAAAGCGGCATCCCATGCCGCGCACCAGAAAGAGATGGCCGCGATGTTTCAGAACGGCACGCTGTCCCCTACAGGTGCACATGACATGAGCAATATGGGCCATGCCATGGGCGGCATGAAGATGGTCGGTATGGAACACGATGACCCCAACAGTGTTCTTGTCGAACCTGGAGCACGCGAAGAGTTGATCTGGACCTTCTCCGCCGCCACCGAACTGGAGTTCGCCTGCAATATTCCAGGACATTATCAGTCGGGAATGGTCGGTAAGGTGACCGTACGCTGACGTTTATTGATACTCGTCAACTCCGTCCAGTCTGAGACACCTATACTGATCCGGCCGCCATTGAAACGAGGCTATTGTCGTGGACCATACCCATCACACCAGTACCACTGAGCCGCCTTTTTGGAAGAGCAAGATTGGCATTGCGCTGATCATGCTGGCCGTAATCGGCATCTTCTATGTAGCGCGTGAGCATTACGGTCATCTTTCGCAGGCCCTGCCGTACCTCATCCTGCTGCTATGCCCGCTGATGCATCTGTTTGGCCACAATCACGGCGGGCACTCCCACTCCAGCAGCACCGCTGTTTCCAAGGACGAAGAAAGGACATAGATCGCATGCAAAAGACCTCCTGCCATCATGACCAGGATCATTCACATAACTCGCACGCCCACTCCGAGAGCCAGCGCGACCCGGTGTGTGGCATGGAGGTCAAACCTGATGGCCCTTATCGCGAGAGCTTTGAAGGGAAGGCCTATCATTTCTGCAGTGCGAAGTGCCTAGAGAAATTCCAAGCAGATCCTCATCAGTACATGAGCCATCAGTCTCATGGGGAGCATCACAAGCACGCGACTCCAGCACCCACATCGACACCTGTAGGTGCTGAATACACCTGCCCGATGCATCCAGAAATCCGTCAACCGGCTCCCGGAAACTGCCCGATCTGCGGGATGACGCTGGAACCTGTCATCCCGGAGCTGGAAGAGGAGGAAAATCCAGAGCTGAAGGACTTCTCGCTGCGGTTCTGGTGGACCCTGCCATTGACCGTCATCGTGACCGTGCTGGCGATGGCTGGTCATTCCTTGCAGCTGTTCCATGGAACATCCCAGAACTGGGTTGAGCTGGTTCTGGCAACGCCCGTGACGCTTTGGGGTGGCTGGGTATTTTTCACTCGCGGAATAGACTCCATCCGGCAACGCAGCCCTAATATGTGGACCCTGATCGGATTAGGAACTGCAGCCGCCTACCTCTACAGCGTGGCAGCCACCCTGGTGCCGCAGTGGTTCCCGGCGGCCTTCGTTCAGAATGGACGCATCGGCGTCTACTTCGAGGCCGCCGCGGTGATCATCTCGCTCACGCTGTTGGGCCAGATGCTCGAACTCAAAGCCCGCTCGCAGACCTCTGCCGCCATTAAGTCACTGCTGGGATTGGCCCCCAAGACTGCCCGGCGCATCAGGCCTGACGGCCAGGAAGAAGATATTCCGCTGACCCACGTCCATCAGGGTGACCACTTGCGTGTCCGGCCGGGCGAAAAAGTCCCGGTGGATGGCACCGTGCTGGAGGGCGAGAGCGCTGTCGACGAGTCGATGCTCACCGGCGAGCCGGTGCCCGTCACCAAGCGGGCAGGGGATACCCTCATCGGTGCCACCCTGAACACCCACGGCAGCCTGGTGATGGAAGCGCAGAAGGTGGGCGCCGAAACCATGTTGTCGCAGATCGTCCAGATGGTGGCTAAGGCCCAGCGTTCCAAGGCGCCCATGCAGCGTATGGCCGATGCCGTGGCAGGGTATTTCGTGGTGGGGGGGATCCTGATCGCGATCCTGACATTTTTTGGCTGGGGGGTGTTCGGGCCGGAATCAGGTTGGGTATTTGGCCTGATCAACGCTGTGGCCGTACTGATCATTGCCTGCCCATGCGCCCTGGGCTTGGCAACGCCGATGTCGGTCATGGTCGCGACCGGCAAGGCCGCCAGCAGCGGTGTGTTGTTCCGCGATGCCAGCGCTATCGAGAACCTCTGCAAAATCGACACCTTGATCGTCGACAAGACCGGGACACTGACGCAGGGGCGGCCGGCCTTTCATAGTGCAGAGGGAACCGGGCCGTTCGACTCGGTCGAGGTTCTGCGCTTGGCCGCAAGCCTCGACCAGGGCAGCGAGCATCCGCTGGCGCATGCCATTGTCGATCATGCGCGTGAACAGGGTCTTGCCCTGGTGAAACCGGAGACCTTCGAATCTGGCTCAGGTATTGGTGTACGCGGACAGGTCGATGGCCATCAACTGCAGCTTGGGAACACAGCGTTGATGGAGGAGGCGGGCGTCGATATTACTCCGCTGCGTAACCGTGCAGAGCAACTGCGCCTGGAGGGCATCAGCATCATCTATCTGGCCGTCGATGGTCGCCTGGCGGGTCTCCTGGCCGTTTCCGATCCAATCAAACCGACCTCCCAACAGGCTGTTGCTCAACTCCAGAACGCTGACGTGAAGGTCATCATGGCCACTGGCGATGGCCTCACCACAGCAAGAGCCGTGGCGAAGCAGTTAGGCATCGAGGAGGTGCATGGCGAGGTGAAACCGCAGGACAAGGAGAAATTAGTCGCCGAACTGCAGAGCTATGGCCGGCGTGTTGCCATGGCGGGCGACGGCATCAACGATGCGCCGGCCTTGGCCAGGGCCGACGTAGGCATCGCTATGGGCACGGGCACCGACGTGGCGATGAACAGCGCCCAAGTGACCCTGGTCAAGGGAGACCTGATGGGCATCCTGCGGGCGCGCACCTTGTCGGTGGCCACGGTGAAGAACATGAGGCAGAACCTTGCCTTTGCATTCCTCTACAACGCGATGGGAATCCCGCTAGCGGCCGGGCTGCTGTATCCGCTGACAGGACATCTTCTGTCGCCCTTGATCGCTGCTCTGGCAATGAGCGTCAGTTCAGCCTCGGTGGTTTTCAATGCGCTTAGGTTGAAAGCAACGGACGTTGGCTAGTCTGCTAGACAAGACGATGTGCCTACCTGCAGGGCGATTTTTTAAATGCGCATCTGACCGGAAAATACCGTACGGTAGCTTGCAACTTGACCTATCAGTCGCATCACCTGATGACGAGGGGACGTTCTATGGATCGTTCCCGCTGCGAGTAGGAGACTGACAGTCGTTACCCCATGAGGATTCTCCGTGGCCCGCATTCGCCGACTGCAAATTAGCAACTTCCGGTCTATCCAGGCGCTCGACTGGGTGCCGGCCCCCGGAATTAACTGCCTCATTGGTCCGGGTGACAGTGGGAAGTCCAGCATCCTGGACGCGATTGACCTTTGCGTCGGCGCCCGCCGAGGCGGCACGTTCGGCGACATGGACTTCTTCGCATTAAACGTCGATGTACCCATCACCATCAGCGTGGCGCTTGGCGATCTGCCGTTATCGCTGATGGATATCGATGTCTACGGCGAGTTCTTGCGTGGATTCCATCCCGGTACGGGGGAAGTCGAAGACGAACCGCGAGCGGGGCTGGAGACCGTCATCACCTTGCGTCTGCAAGTTGGTGCCGATTTGGAGCCTGTTTGGACACTTTTCTCCGAGCGCGCGGAGCAGCAGCAACTTGAACGCACTCTTCCCTGGAAAGAACGAGCGGCACTAGCGCCCGCCCGTATCGGCAGCTTTGCGAGCTCGAACCTGTCGTGGAGTCGTGGCTCAGTGCTCAATCGACTTACCGATGAGCGCGCCGAGCTTGGTGCTGAACTGGCGCGCGCCGCTAGGCAAGCAAGAGCGAACTTTGGCAATCAAGCAGCCGAACATCTGACCCAGACGCTTGAGGTCGTGCAACGCACAGCACAGCATCTTGGCGTTTCGGTCGGGGCTATGCCTCAGGCGCTCCTTGACGCACATTCTGTGTCGATTGGCGAGGGGGCGATCGCGCTGCACAGTGAAACAGGTATTCCGCTGCGCTCCCTTGGCACGGGCTCGTCACGCTTGCTAGTGGCAGGGCTTCAAAGGGCTGCGGCCAGCGCCGCGCCAATTGCCCTGGTTGATGAGGTGGAATACGGGCTTGAACCTCATCGGCTCATGCGATTCCTGGACTCGCTGGGTGCAAAGGACGCTGCCGCTCCGTTGCAAGTGTTCATGACGACGCACTCGCCGGTCGCGCTGCGCGAGCTGTCCGGCAGCCAGTTATTCGTTGTTCGGTCAGCACCTCAGCGCCACAGTGTTATGCCAGCTGGGGAAGCCAACGAGGTACAAAGTACCCTTCGGAAGGACCCCGAAGCATTCCTCGCCAAATCCATCATCGTTTGCGAGGGGGCCAGCGAGGTTGGCTTCGCGCGTGGCCTTGACCAATGGTGGGTCAGTTTTGGCGCTACCTCATTCCTGGCCCATGGCGGCGCGTATGTGGACGCCGGCGGGGGAAGCCCCGATAACAGTCTTATCCGGGGAACAGCACTTCTGAACTTGGGTTACCGCGTGATGGTTTTTGTAGATGCCGACAAGCCTTCGACCGCGGGGCTCGCTGAAGCATTCTTGGCCGCCGGCGGGCAAATTCTTACATGGCGACCAGGCCTCACGTTGGAGGACGAGATCTTCCGCCATCTCAGTGAGCAAGCACTCGATGCACTTCTGGCGAAAGCCGAAACAATAGTGGGTGCAGAGCTGATGAACGCACACATTCAGACGAAGTCCCAAGGCCGCGTGACGCTGAACGATATCCGAGCCGAGCGACTCGTGGATGGGTACTCACCTGAGAGACGAGAGCTGCTGGGAACCGCATCCCGTTTCCGCAACAACGGCTGGTTCAAGTCGCTGACAACCTATCAGGAGGTTGCAAGGGACATCGTCGGTCCGTCTTTACAGAACGCCGAACCGGGCTTCATGGCAGTCACGAATCAGCTCTGGACGTTTACAAGTGCCCCCTGAGATTGATCTTTTCGCTATCGAGCGTGGCTCCATAACGGCCCCCGCAGGTTGTGGGAAAACGCAATTGATTGCCGAGACGCTCATCGCGCATACGCAGAGCAAACCCATCCTCGTCTTGACACATACGAACGCCGGCGTTGCGGCCTTACGGGCGCGCCTGAGACGAGCCGGTGTTCCTAACTCCGCATATCGAGTCTCCACCATTGACGGATTCTCGATGCGCCTGATCGCTAAGTTCCCAGCGCGAAGCGGCCATAACCCGCAGATCCTACAGCTGCATTAACCCAATACTGACTACCCGGCAATTCGGGAGACCGCCATGCAGTTGTTGCAGGCCGGTCACCTCGCTCAGCCCCTTCGCGCCACCTATGCACGGTTGCTTGTCGACGAGTACCAAGACTGCAACGTCGTCCAGCACGCCATCGTGTCTGGTTTGGCCCAGGTGCTTCCGACCTGCGTGCTCGGTGACCCGATGCAAGCCATATTCAGCTTCCGTGGCAATCGACTGGTGCATTGGGCGAATGAGGTGCAACCCCTGTTTCCCGCAGCGGGAGAGTTGAGGATACCGTGGCGCTGGCGGCTGGCTGGAGCTGAGAACCTCGGGCAGTGGCTGCTCGCCATAAGGCAACAACTTCAAGCTGGTCAGCCGGTGGATCTGCGCACGGCTCCAGCAGAAGTGCGTTGGGTGCAGCTAAACGCCGGAACCGAAGTTCAGCAGCGACTGGTGGCCGCGAGAACCGAAGCTCCCAACGCTCAGGGTAGCGTCCTCATCATCGGGGACTCCATCAACGTGCAAGGTCGCCATCAGCTCACGAGCCAGACACCCGG
>MDSV01116444.1_pt1 | contig 13455 bp, 9 predicted proteins | sample 810851 | NCBI WGS metagenome assembly MDSV01 (sample SAMN05326640, study PRJNA326480) | marine metagenome | isolation source: seawater | place: Atlantic Ocean: North East | collected 2012 | reverse complement strand
ATGTGGTGTGTCGCGCAGCGCTTCGACAATCCACAGGGGGACGCCGTGCAAACTGTCCAGAACATCATCTGAAAGATCGACGACATCGGTTGAATAGCCAAATTTTCCGTCAAACAGAAAACCGAGCGAATCAGCATTGCCATGCGCCTGGTGAAAGATGTCGATATCACAATCACCGATCCGGATACGTGTTCCGGCAGAAATGGTTTCAAGACGCATTGGTGGCACGAAATAGCTCGGCGATTTTGGGCTCTTGCTGAACAGATACGGAAAGCGTGACTGTATGTCAGCGCCATGATGCTCTGTTGCCATGATTGGCAATTCCATCCGGTCCGGCCAGAAAAATGCCCGCAGGTCATCAATCCCGGCAACATGGTCCGAATGCGTATGGGTAATCAGAACGGCATCGATCTTCTTCAACCCCAATGGCAGCAGCTGATTGCGGATATCGGGTCCAGTATCAACAAGAATGGTGGTTGTTTCCGTTTCAACCAGCACAGCACAGCGCTGGCGTCTGTTGCGGGGGTCTTGCGGATCACATTTACCCCAGCCAGCATGGCCAAGTGCCGGCACACCAACGGACGTCCCGCAACCAAGCAAAGTTACTTTCATCATGCTGTCATTCCGGAAAACAGACGCAGCGTATTGGCGCGTGTGATGGCGGCCATGTCTTCAACGCTTTTTCCGCGAAGCGCGGCCAGGCATTCCAGCGTGTGACGTGTATAGGCCGGTTCGTTCGATTTGCCCCGCATGGGAACGGGTGCCAGAAACGGGGCATCTGTTTCGACCAGTATCCGGTCTTCGGCGGCGGTAATCGCAACCTCGCGTATAATCTCGGCATTCTTGAAGGTCAGAATACCGGAAAAGCTGACATAAAAGCCAACATCAAGCGCACGGCGCGCCAGTTCGGCACCTGAGCTGAAACAATGCAACACCCCGCCAAAAGCGCCTTTTGTCATTTCATCCTCAATGATCGCGGCTATGTCGTCATCGGCCTCCCGGGCATGCACAATTACGGGAAGTGACAATTGTCGTGCAGCACTGATCTGTGCCCGAAAACTCTCGGCCTGCCGGTCTCGCGGCGCATAATCATAATGATAATCAAGCCCCGCCTCGCCGATGGCCACACATTTCGGATGATCGGCAGCAGCGATGAAAGCGTCAACATTACAGGCATCATCTTCATTGCCAGCTTCATGCGGATGCACACCAACGCTGAACCATACATTGTCATATGTCTCGGCAATGGCGCGTGGCTGATGCGCTGTGGTCAGCTTCACACCAATTGAGATCACCTGATCAACACCTGCCTCGCCGGCGCGGCCCAGCACTGCCGGCAGATCGGATGCAAGCTGCGGATAGTCAAGATGTGCGTGGCTGTCGATGATCACGTCGCTACGCCTCTTCAACGATATAGCGCGGGAACACAGGCTCTGGCTTGTCGATCACATGGCCTGCAGGCAGGCGTACGGCCCCGCCAATTGTATCAAATCCGCGCGCATTATCGGGAACGCCAAGCTGCGCCAGCATCTTTGAAGTTGCCTCTGGCATAACAGGTTGCACAAGAATTGCGACCTGCCGGATCACTTCTGCCAGAACGGCCAGAACCTCTTGCATGCGTGGCGGATCAGTTTTCTTCAGTCCCCATGGCGCAGTATTATCAACATAGCGATTGGCATCCGACACAACCTGCCAGATGACCCGCAAAGCCTCATGAAATGCCTGTAGATCAATCTGCGCGCGCACCGCATCGAGCATAGCATCAGCAGACGCCAGTAATGCGGCATCCTCATCCCGTGGCTCGGCTGGCAATGCCGGCATCACACCGTCACAATTCTTGAAAATCATCGACAGCACCCGCTGTGACAGATTGCCAAGATCATTGGCAAGATCACTATTCATCCGGTGGATCATCGCCTGACGCGAGAAATCTCCATCATTGCCGAACGGCACTTCGCGCATCAGGAAATAGCGCATCTGGTCGAGCCCAAATTCATCGGCAAGATCATTCGGATCAATCGCATTGCCGAGGGATTTGGAAATTTTTTCGCCTTCATTTGTCCACCAGCCATGCGCGAACACCCGCTTTGGCAAAGGCAGACCAGCAGCCATGAGAAAAGCCGGCCAGTAAACCGCATGAAAGCGCAGGATATCCTTGCCGACCATGTGCAGATCGGCGGGCCACCGCATCTCATAGCCCTCGGCATCACCATATTCGCCATCTGTGGGCCAACCGGTTGCCGTGATATAATTCGTCAGCGCATCCAGCCAGACATACATCACATGGGCATCATCACCGGGGACTGGCACGCCCCAGGAAAAGCTGGCGCGGCTGACCGACAGATCGCGCAACCCACCACGCACGAAGCTTTTCACCTCGTTGAAACGGGACCTAGGGCCGACAAAGCCTGGGTTTGCCTCATAGAAATCAAGAAGTGGCTGCTGCCATTCTGACAGGTTGAAGAAATAGGATGGTTCTTCTACCCATTCCACCGGCGCACCGCTCGGGGCCTTGCCATCAACCAGTTCTGTTTCTGTGTGAAAGGCCTCGTCTCGCACAGCGTACCAACCGGCATAGCTGCCAAGGGTGATATGCCCCTTTTCAAGAAGAAGGCCCCACAGTTTTTGGCAGGCGGCGCGATGGCGCGCCTCGGTGGTGCGGATAAAATCATCATTGGAGAAATTCATCCGGCCTGTCAGGTCACGGAAATTCTGGCTGACACTGTCGGTGAAATCCTGCGGTGTGACGCCTTTGTCTTGCGCTGCTTTTTCGACCTTCTGGCCATGTTCATCAGTTCCTGTCAGGAACATCACGTCATAGCCGTCAAGGAGCTTGAAGCGCGCAAGCACGTCACAGGCCAGCGTGGTATAGGCGTGGCCGATATGCGGTTTGTCATTGACGTAATAGATCGGCGTCGTGACATAAAAAGATGTCTTGGCTTGGCCTGTCATTCTGCCGTCCATCAAATGCGTAAAAGGCGTGAGCCTGTGGTTGGCCCATGTGCAGGATGTATAGGTAACACCCCCTCAGGGCAAGGTTTTCCGGTGGAAATTCGTCAGTTCACGAAGCAGGAAATGGGCGAAATCCAAATACAGCCCATCCGCCTGCCGCGCCGCACCAAGAAACGCCGCATGGGCCGTGGCCCAGGCGGCAGCATCACGCGAGACGGATATCTGCTTAATTGCATTCGCCTCAAAGGCACAGGCTTCCGCCAGAGTGCCGGTATTGGCATGCAATGCACACAGTCGCAGTAACCGCGCAATCAACCAGATTGCCCCGTCACGAAGGGTGGCACCGTCGCTGCCGCCCTTGCCCCATTTTGTGCACATTGCCGACAGCGCAGGCTGGTCAAGTGTTGGGGCGGCCAGCAGACTGCACACAGCCATATAACAATCAGCAGCACCGCTTTCAGCAAGTTTCAATGCCCGTCCGGGCGCCCCGTCAGCAAGGCGCGCCAGTTCGGTATGTGGCATGCCGCCAGAGGCCAGCCGGTTATCAAGAATCTGGCTGCAGGCTGTACTGTCAGGTGCCACAATACGAACAACACGGCAGCGTGACCGAATGGTTGGCGGCAGGCGGCCAGGGCGCGAAGCGGTCAGAAACAGGATGGTTTTGGCTGGTGGTTCTTCCAGCAGTTTCAGCAGTGCATTTGCACCATTGCGATTGACGTCATCCATCGAATCGATAACCGCGACACGCCATCCATCACGCGCCGGCTTGCGTCCCATGAAAGACAGCAGCTTGCGAATTTGCGCCAGTTTGATCTGGCCGGATTTATTGTCCTCGCTATCCGGTTCAACGATCATCAGGTCCGGATGAACGGATCGCATGACAAGACCTGTCCCGGGATCATCACGGTCCAGCGCAAAGCCCGTCTCGCCGCCAAGATCAAGGCCGGCATTCGCATTACGATCTTCAGCCAGCATCCAGGCTGCCGCCAACCGCGCCATCAGCCCTTTGCCGCTGCCAGCTGGACCGGTCAGCAGCCATCCATGCGCAACCCGCCCGCCAGCCATCGACTGTACCAGTGCAGATGTCAGCATTTCATGCCCGATCAGCGTTTGTTCGGGATCAAAGCCGGGTGCCTGCGCGTCTTGCGGTTCATTCATGTCAGAACCTGAGCCGCTCTCAGGCGCGCTTCGACGAGATTGGCGATATCTTTGTGAATGGTGTCCGCATCACGTTCTGCATCTATCACAGCAAAGCGCGTCGGTGCGCCTGTGGCAAGATCAAGAAAGCCTGACCGAACACGCTGATGAAAGGCCATGCCCTTGCTTTCAAAGCGGTTCTCGGTTGTATCACGATGATCCGCGCGCTGTAGACCGGTTGTTACATCCATATCCAGCAAGATTGTCAGGTCTGGTTCCAGATCCCCGCATGCAAGCCTGTTGAGTGCTTCGATCGCATCATGCGGCACACCGCCAACCACGCCTTGATAGATGCGGGTGGAATCATTATAGCGATCGCACAGAATGATGTTTCCATCAGCCAGCGCCGGACGCAGGACATGTTCGACATGTTCGTGCCGTGATGCCGACATCAGCATCGCCTCGGTTGCGGGCAGCCACCGGTCTGCCGCCCCCTTTACCAGAAGATCACGAACAGCTTCTGCCGATGGTGTGCCACCGGGCTCACGCGTGACAAGGGTGGGTTCTGCCAGGCCATGCGCTGCCAGCCAGGCGACCAGCTTCTTGATCTGGGTGGTTTTGCCGCTGCCCTCACCGCCTTCAAAGCTGATGAAATATCCTGTCATAAAAAAGGCCGTCAGTTCACAAGATCTGGATCGGGCCCGGCACCGAAAATCAGATATTTCAAGGCTTCGCCGACGCGGTCAAACATGCCAAGCGCTCGCACATCCTCGGCTGCCAGCAGATCATAGGTTTTGGTTTCCCCGGGAACCTTGACCACAAGCGTTCCGATTGTCTGGCCAGCCTTGATCGGCGCCGGCACCGGGTCATTCCACTGCACCGTCATCGTCATCTTGCGACGGTCGCTGCGCGCCATGACGGTGTGAAGCGGCTCTTCAAGAACCATCCCGACCTTGCCGGCATTGCCCAGCCAGACATTTGCATGATCAACCGGTTCACCAGCGTCGAAGAATTTGTACAATTTGAATTCGCGGAACATCAGATCCATCAGGCGGCGCGATTCAGAGGACCGTTGTTTCATGCTTTCCATGCCGTTCAACACCATGATAACGCGTTGGCCTTCGCGGATCGCAGAGCCAACCAGCCCATAGCCTGATTCCTCGGTATGACCCGTCTTCAGGCCGTCAGCGCCCTGGGTGCCATAAACCAGCGGATTGCGATTGCCCTGTTTGATGCCATTGAAGGTGAAATTCTTCTCGACAAATATCGGATAAAGGTCGGGATATTCGTCAGGCGGAAAATCGCGGATGAGCGCGGTGGCCAAAATGTTCAGGTCGCGCGCTGTCGTATGCTGGTCCGGATCGGGCCAGCCGGTGGAGTTCTTGAAGACAGAATTGGTCATCCCAAGGGCACGCGCGACATAGTTCATTTCTTCGGCAAAGCCGTCTTCAGTGCCAGAAATGCCCTCGGCAATGGCGATCGCTGCATCATTTCCAGACTGCACAATGACGCCGTAAAGCAGATCGCGGACTGATACCTGCTTGCCGACTTCGACGAAGGTTTTCGAGCCGCCCTTCTTCCATGCTTTTTCTGAAATCAGAAAGGTGTCATCCATCGACAGGCTGCCATCTGCAATCCTTTGAAAAGCGATGTAGACCGTCATGATCTTTGCCATGGATGCCGGTTTCATATAAGAATCCGGCGATTTTTCCATCAGCACTTTGCCAGATCCGAAATCGGTGACATAGGCAAACTCAGCGGAACTTGTGATTTCCACCGCGCGCGCAGGAAGTGAAGCGGCGGTCAGCATCGAAAGCAACGCACCGCAAATGGCCAGTATTCTGTATCTCGAAACCAAAAAACGCCTCACGTCGATTTCCCTCATCATACTATCAGTAGTGTCCAAGACTATCAGCGTCCTAGCGTTGAAAAACGGCACAAAAAAGACCGTTCAGCCTATAAGGCTTTGCTAGTCGACAATAATGCGGGCACCCTTGAAGCCCAGTTCCAGAACGTCTGCCAGCAAGCTGTCAGCCACCGTGACATCACGGATCGGCCCAAGGCGTACCCGGTGTAATGTCTGGCCTCTGACATCCACCTCGGTTATGCCGCCTTTGCCAACGCCTTGCACGCGTTCCAACACGGTGCTGGCATTTTCCTTTGAATGAAAGGCGCCAAGCTGGATCCATATATCCGTTTCGATCGGCGGCACGGTGATGATTTCGCCGACCTGTGAGCGGCTCATCAAATCCAGCGCCGATTGCCCATCTTCATTCTTGTAGGCGCGTCCATTGCTCGATGTCGCGGTGAAGGTGACGTCCGATGATCCGACAGCGTTAAAATCGGGCTTTGCTTCTTCTGGAACGCCATCGACTTCAGGGAAACTGCCGCGCCTTGCCAGTTCTTCAAGCCGCAGACTTTGTTCGGTGAGAATTTGCACCCTGACCTTGGCGATACCTGCATCCTTAAAGCCGATGAGGCGCGCCGCCTCGCGAGACAGATCGATGATGCGTCCGGCAACGAACGGGCCGCGGTCATTGATCCGCACAACAAGCGAGCGTCCATTATCAAGATTTGTGACGCGCACGACAGATGGCATCGGCAGGGTTTTGTGCGCGGCAGTTATTTTTGTTGGATCGAAAATTTCGCCGTTTGCCGTCAGCTTGCCGGCAAATTCATCCCCGTACCAAGACCCGATGCCGGTTTCGTCATAGGACAGATCGCGTTCCGGGTAATACCACACGCCGCCCACATTATAGGGATCGCCAACTTTATAGCGCGGTTCAGCCACGATGGACCCGTCCGCCAGCTTTTGTTTTGTCTCGGTCCTGCTGAGTTTTTGTTCTGTTTTCTTGATCAGATCAACGGCAAGTTCGGCCGTCGTACAGCCGGAAAACAACAACAGAACCACCACGGCAATAAACCAGTGTGCGGGATGTTTGCCAGCTGTGTGACGCGTGACCTGCATAGCTGCCCTCTAGCGAAGTGTGTCCGAAAGTGATCCGACCGCGATGGCGTAATAATTGGACCGGTTCCATCGCAGAATTGAATCGAAATTGCTGTAGACAAGAAAGGCCCGGCCGCCAATACCGTCCGGCAGCACCAGCCTCGCGCTTAACGGCCGCGTCGGTAATGCAGAACCGTCTTTGTTGCGCACACCTGCTTTCTGCCAGTCCGGCAGTGTCAGGCGTTTTTTGGACGAGGACAGCTTTGTTGCGCCGATGTTGGAGATCACCAGATCTGACGGAATCCTGACCTCGCGGCCCCATGTCATGTCATCCCGCCATCCGGCCTTGGCAAGATAATTGGCTGTCGAGGCGAAGACATCGGCAGTGGTACCCCAGATATCACGTCGCCCATCGCCGTCCCAATCCTCGGCATAGTTCAGAAAGCTCGATGGCATGAACTGGCTCTGGCCCATCGCCCCTGCCCACGACCCTTTCATACGATCGGCGCTGATATGCCCGCCATCAATGATCCGCAGGGCGTTCAGAAGCTCTTTCCTGAAATAGGCGCTGCGCCGGCCATCATAGGCGAGTGTGACCAGCGCCTGCGGGACGTTAAAACTGCCAAGATATTTGCCAAAACTCGTCTCAATGCCCCAAAACGTCACTATATAGCGTTTCTGGACGCCATATTTTTTCGATACGGCGTCAAGCAATTCGGCATGTTCGACAAGTTTCTGTGCTGCGGTTGCCTGCCGTGAGGAGGAAACAAACTGGCCAAGATAGCGATCCAGGGTCATTTTGAATTCAGGCTGGTTGCGGTCCAGTTCAACCACACGCGGGATCAGTTCGATATCCGTCAGTGCCGCATCCAGCGTTGCCTTTGAGATACCTGCGGCGCGCGCCTCGGCACGCAAACCCTGCATCCAGGCCGCAAAATCATCCGCATGAGCCACTGGCATGCTGACAAACATCAGCAAAACCAGCGGTAACATATGCACTGAACAGTAAACTGAGCAGTAAACTGAACGGCGCACCAAATGGTGTACTGAACGGCAGACCAACAGGGTTCTGGCACGATATCGCTCAAAAGGATTATGCAAAGCTACACCCGGGTTCAGACTATTCATGCTGGTTGCAAACCACGACGATTCACTCGGCACTATATTTACACGATGTTGTGTGCATCGTACAGACAAACCACAATGACTGGCGATAATCACCGGTACGGGCTGAAATCACAGGTCTGAATTGCCGTAAACGTGCGGCCGGCGGCACATCAAGCCTGCAAAAAATCACCGCGCCAATTGGCCAGGTCCCCGGGAAACCGTTAAAAGCAGTCCGTATTACTGGCGGATACCGGCATCAGGTGACATCAAGTGAAGCACGCTTTGTTGCGCCGCGGGCAAAAGGACTGCGCAAGGCCAGTGCCAGCAAGGGTGGAACAATCACCAATGTGGCAAGCGTGGACAGGCCAAGACCGCCAAACACAACAACACCGAGGCCGCGATAAAGTTCAGCCCCTGCGCCGGGGAAAATGACCAATGGCACCAACCCAAACAAAGATGTCAGCGTCGACATGAAGATCGGTCTGATCCGGTTGCGGGTGGTTTCAATCACCGCATCGCCAGTTTCCATCTTCTCTTCACGAATATGCAGCATCGCCTGTTCGATCATCAGAATGGCATTGTTGACCACTACCCCTGTCAGAATGACAAAACCAAGCATTGTCAGCATGTCCAGAGGTTGCCGGATAAACAGGTTCAGGAAGGCCAAACCAGCGATACCGCCTGCCCCGGCAACCGGCACAGCCAGCAGGATGATAAATGGCAAGATGAAATTGCGAAGCAGCACGACCATCAAAAGAAAGATGACACCAAGTGCAATCAACACATTGGCCTGCATCGCCTGCCAGGTTGCGTTCAGCGCGCTCGCCGCACCATTCAGTGAAACGGATACACCAGCTTCGCCAGCAATATATCTGATTTCATTTATTATTTCGCTTTCGATTTTCTCTACTGCCTGTTCCAGCGGCAGATTGCTATTGGGGCGCAACTGCAGGGACATGGCTTGGCGACCGCCGATACGCCTGATCTGTTCAGGTGCGCTGACGATATCAATCTGGGCGAGCTGACCAAGACGAAGGATGTTTCCACCCCGCGTGATAATCGGAATATCAGACAGCTGCGCGGCGGTCAGTTTGGTTGCGTCCTTGCCGGCAACAACAAGATCGATCAACTCACCATTGATTGGAATCTGGATGACATTTGATCCATCATTGAACACGTCAACAGCAGACGACACATCACGAACAGATACACCGGCGCGCGCCAGTGCGTTCAGGTCAGGCGTGATACGGATCTGGGGTGCACCATTGTCCAGATTGGGAATGGCGCGCACCTGATTGCCCTCGGTACGGGGGAACAGTTCGGCGATTCGCTCGTTCACACGATAGGCAATGGGCAGAACAGCGTCGCGGTTGGGGCCGCTGATATCGATCCGGATGGACCGCGACCCGCCGACCGACCGTCCAAATAACGAGGCTTGCCTTACAAAGGCACCCGCACCCGGTTCCGAAAAGATGGGCCGCATCAACACCATCTGCAGTTCGGACACGCGCGCCGGATCGGCAGCAGAGGCACCGGCAAACGCTCCACCAGGAAAAGCGACAAAGAAGAAGCGCTCAATGGCGGGCGGACCATCTGCCGGCACTTCGTCTTCCCATAACGGGCGCGCAGCAGCCTCCATCTTTTCGGCGATGCGTAGCGTTTCATCCATGGAATAGCCGGGTGGCGTGAAAATACGGCCAAAGGCAAAATTCGCATTTCCATCAGGCAGATAATCAAGCTGAGGCATGAAACGGGCGGTAAATCCGGCGGCACCGGCAACCACACTGGCAACAACAACAAGCCCGATGAGCGAGCGTCTGACGGTCAGGTGGGCATAGGCAACAATCAGATTGGCGAAGCCCCGCGCCAGATGATCAAGCCCGGGAATGGGCAGCAAACGCTTATATTTTTCCGCCGACCCGCTCAGCAATCGCGCGGCCAGCGCCGGTATTACTGTTACAGACACAACGACCGATATCAGGACAGCCACCGAAATGGCGATGCCGATATCACGGAACAGCTGTCCTACCGGCAATTCCAGCAACAGGACCGGAATGAAAACGATGACGGTTGTCAGAGCCGATCCAAGAATGGGTGCCCACACCTGCCTTGCACCATGATAGGCCGCTACGTCTGATGCCATCCCCCGCTGTCGCAGACGATAGATATTCTCCAGCGATACGATTGAAGCGTCGACCACCATCCCCACAGCAAAGGCAAGGCCTGCCAGCGAGATCACATTGATCGACAGCCCCAGCCCGGCAATCGCGACAAACGTGCCGATCACGGACACAGGTATGGCGGCAAAAACGACGATGGTGGGCAGAATACTGCGCAGGAACAACATCAGGATGGACAGCGCAAGCAATCCGCCAATCCAGATGTTTTGTTGTACCAGATCGATCGCAGATGAAATATATTTGGTCTCATCATAGACCACATTCAGTTGCAGGCCGCGCGCATTCAGTACCGACGCATTCAGGCCGTCGATGGCGACACGTAACCGCCCCATTGTATCGACAACGTTGCTGCCTTGCGCGCGCAGGGCGTTGATGATCACCGCATCTTCACCGTTCAGACGGCGATAGCTGGAGCGCTGTTGCGACTGTAACTCGATGGTCGCAATATCGCGCAACAACAAGGCCACCACCGCGCCATTGGCCGAAACATCGGTCCGCACGACAATGTTGCCGGCAGCATCGGGTGTGTAATTGACTGCCTCGGTGCGCACGGCGTAGGTACGTTTGCCCTCATTCACCACGCCGACACTCATCATGGATGATGATGATCGCAGGGCGTCGATAACTTCGGTCAGGGTCAACCGGTACTGGGTCAGTTTTGACGGGTCGATGAAAACCCGCATTTCCTTTGATCCGCCGCCGTTGAAGGTAATCTCTGCAACGCCGTTGACCCGGCCCAGAGGTTCCACAATCTGGCTCTGCACGAAGTTGCCAAGCCCTTCAAGATCGATGTCTGCCCCCGGTTGTGCTACCAGTGCCAGACGGGCAATCGGGCTGTCATCCGAATTTGACGTGCGCACTTCAGGCGTTCGTGCATCCGACGGCAATCCTGAAACCGAAGACAGCTTGCTGAGCAGAAGAACAAGCGCCTTGTCCATGTCCTGACCGACGGCATAGGTCAGGGTGACGGTGGCCCGCCCGCGCCGCGATGAAGACACCAGCTCATCAATGCCGTTCAGACCGGCAAGTTCACTTTCCAGGCGTGCAACGACCTCCCGGTCAACATCTTCCGGTGATGCCCCCGGCCAGCCAACGCGCACCTCAAGTATAGGCTTCTCAATATCCGGGCTCATCTGGATCGGAATGTTGCGCAGGGCAACAACGCCGAACAGAACCGTCAGCATGATCAGCGCCAGAACGGCAACAGGCCGTTCAATAGCCAGCTTGATAAGGCCGCCCATCAGTTGCCACCCTTCGTGCCGGTGAAGTCAACAACCGGCGTATTGCCACCCGGCAGGCCGCGTATCGTCAGCTTGCCCCCCATAGAGTCGCCATCAATGGTGCCGTTGAAGTCGAGATCAAGCACGCCAAACGGCAATACGAGCTTGCCGATAAAATTGATGTCGTTGCCCGCCCGGACAATTTCCACCGGTTCATCATTGAACAGGGATTTATCCTTTCCAATCAGCAACTCGCCAGATGCCTGGCCCCGCCTTGTATTCCAGTTCAGCGTCCATTTTTCACCTTTTGGACCAGCTGGCCGAAGCGCCGGATCGCCAATTTTGATTTTCTTGCCATCGACCAGCCCTTCATTGCCGCGCGTGATCACCAATTCGCCCGGCGACACCCCGTCAAGGATGACAAACTTGTCTCCGGCTGCATTGCCGAGGCGGATCCGTCGCTGCACCGCAACGCCCTCTTCGGCCACAAACAGGATATGTCCGCCGCTGACCGGAATGACAGCGTCTTTGGAGACGACAACAACCGGTGCGGGCGATGTAGTGGGGACAAGCAATGTGACGGGCGCATTTTCTGCGCGCAGCGTGCGCGGCAATTCACCTGTCACCGAAAATCTTGCTGTCTGTGTACCAGTGCGCACATTCTGGATTGGCAAGATGACCCGCAGTTGCAGACCAAGGCTGTTGCCCGATGAATCAGTGCCTGCCAGCTTTCGGGTCATTGCAACAAAGCCGATATATTCGAGAGGAATGTCTGCCTCGACCTCAAAATCGCTTGTTGCCCGGGTGCGCATCAGCACATCACCGGTACGGTTGAAACCGATCCGCGAGGCCTGAATGAACACGATCTGTCCATCGGCCGGGGCTGTGATGCTGGTATCTGCAATGTCAGCCTTCAACGCTTTGATTTCTAGCGAGATCCGGTCAATGGCTGCTGCACCAAGTTGTTTCTGGATTGATTTGGCAGCCAGCAATCCGCGTCGTTGTGCCAGCGTTTCACGCGCGCGAATCTCGGCACCGCGCGCTGTATCAACCGCATCCACAGATACAGCGTTGCGGGTGGCCAGCGTGTTGGCACGCTCGGCCTTGCGGCTCAGCAGATCAAGCTGGGCTTCCAGCAGGTCGATCATGACCAGATCATCGGCCATCCCCTGTTCGGTTTGCGTCAAACGCAGTTTTGCCTCGGCAAGCTGGGCCGTCAGCAAATCAAGACGCAGGCGCAGATCGCTGGCATCTTGTTGTGCGACCACCTGTCCGGCCGTTACCCGGTCGCCAATCTGAAATTCGCCAAGCTTGGTCTTTGCATTTGTGGTGGCGGTAATCGCGATATCCGCACCGGCGGCAACCCTGCCCTGGATGTCGGCGAAAATTGACAGCACATCTTCGCCGGCTTCCTCAACGGCAACCATCGCCACGCGTCCGCCAAACTGGGCGTTGGCGTGCGGGGCAGCCAAGATGCTGAGTGCGGCCGCAAGGCTGAGACACAGGCCGGCCATGCGCAATGGCGTCAGCCACTGCCGAAAAGTACCAATGGTCATGTCAGGGGTCACGGTCGTCTCCGGATCAATGGGCAAGGCGTGGTGCGGCGCAATATCGCAGTGTAGAAGCGTCACCTTGGCGAGTTCAAGTTGAAGCTGCTGTCATATGCAGCAAAACAGTTTTTCACTATATGTGTTGAACAGGCTGACGACAGGTTGCGCGGGGCTATGGCAGCAATATTCAAGCCTGAGGCCGCATATTGGTCATATTGAGAGCAAAGGCTGGTTGACACTGGATGCCAGACTTTCTAAACCGGTGGCGACGGAGAGGTGGCAGAGCGGTTGAATGCACCGGTCTTGAAAACCGGCAAGGGTGCGAGCCCTTCGTGGGTTCGAATCCCACCCTCTCCGCCATT
>MDSV01246763.1_pt1 | contig 13456 bp, 7 predicted proteins | sample 810851 | NCBI WGS metagenome assembly MDSV01 (sample SAMN05326640, study PRJNA326480) | marine metagenome | isolation source: seawater | place: Atlantic Ocean: North East | collected 2012 | reverse complement strand
TTATAATGAAGCCCCTATTTATTCTTTAGATGCTACAAATACCAATAGGGCTATAAGAGAGTTGCAATTATTTATTGATAGATACCCCAACAGTATTAGAGTAGCAAGGTGTAATAGTTTGATAGATGAGTTGAGAGACAAATTATCTTTAAAAGCTTTTGAAAATGCAAAACAATATTATGTTACTTCAAATTTTAAATCTGCTATTATTGCTCTGGAAAATGTTCTTATTGATTATCCTTCATTTAATAACAGGGAAGAGGTTCATTTTTTAATTGTAAAATCAACTTATTTACTAGCTATTAATAGCATAAGTAATAAAGTTAATGATAGGCTTAAAGCTACTTTAGAAACATTTTCTCATTTTAAGGATAATTATCCTAAAAGTAATTATCTAAAGGAATTAGACTTAATTTATACAAAAACAAACATAATGTTAAACGAAATAAAAAAAGAAAAAAATGAAATTTAAAAACACTGGAGCATCTAAAACAACAATTACTAGAAACATAGTTGATTTTGATGATAAGACTGAAAATATTTTTAAGGCTGTATCTTTAATGGCCAAAAGATCCTCTCAAGTTAATGAAAAGATGAAAGAAGAATTAATGCAAAAATTAGAAGAATTTGCAATTTCTCAGGATCAACTTGATGAAGTTTTTGAAAACAAAGAGCAGATTGCAGTTTCTAAATTTTATGAAGGACTACCAAAGCCATGGGCTATTGCTATGCAAGAGTTATTAACTGATAAGCTTTATATTAGAGATCAGGAATCTTCAGAATCTGAATAGAGCAATGTAAATGCTTAGAGGTAAGAGAGTATTAATTGGAGTGACAGCAAGCATTGCAGCTTATAAGTCTGCAGAACTTGTTCGTTTGTTTAAAAAAGCAGGGGCATCTGTAAAAGTTATTCAAACCGAGGCTTCTTTACGTTTTATTGCTCCCTTAACACTTGCAACATTATCTGAAAATCCAGTTTTGTCTACAATGGTAGATCCTGATAGTGAAGAGTGGAACAATCATGTTAAGCTAGGTTTATGGGCTGATTTAATGATTATTGCTCCTGTTTCTGCAAATACTATGGCTAAAATGGCCATTGGTGAATCCGATAATTTACTGTTAGCAACTTATTTATCAGCTACATGCCCTGTTTTTTTTGCTCCAGCTATGGATTTAGATATGTATAAGCATCCTTCTACATATAGCAATATTTTAAAGTTACAATCTTTTGGTAATAATCTTATCCCTTGTGGATTTGGGGAGCTTGCAAGCGGCTTAGTTGGTGAGGGTAGAATGGCAGAGCCATTAGATATTTTAGAGCATATATCTAAAGATTTATCTAAGGATTTAGTGTTTTCTAATAAAAATATATTGATTACGGCTGGACCTACTTATGAAGCTATTGATCCTGTTCGTTTTATAGGAAATCGTTCATCAGGAAAGATGGGTGTTACACTAGCTTATGAATTTGCTGATAATGGAGCTGAAGTAGTCTTAGTTTTAGGTCCTTCTAGCATCGATGTAAATCACTCTAATATTACTGTGCATAGAGTGGAATCTGCTGATGAAATGTTTAATGTTGTTGAAAGTAATTTTAAATATTCAAACATATCTATATTTACTGCTGCTGTAGCTGATTATAAAACAAATTTAATTGCAAAAAATAAGATTAAAAAATCATCTGATAATCTTACAATTTCTTTAGTGAAAACACGTGATATATTATCCGAGATGGCAGGTCAAAAATTAGATAATCAATTTATTGTTGGTTTTGCTTTAGAAACTGAGAATGAATTAGAAAATGCAAAAGAGAAATTACACAGTAAGAATATCGATATGATTGTATTAAATTCATTAAATAATAAAGGTACTTGTTTTGATCAAAATTCAAATCAAATTACTATTATTGACAAAAAAAATCAGATTACTGACTTTGAAATGAAAGATAAGTCAGAAGTTGCAAAAGATATTATTTCTAAAATACTTGAACTAATCTAATGAATAAGACACTTACTTTATTTTTAATTATATTAACAACTTCCTTAGTTAATGCTCAAGAAATATTATGTAATATTAGGGTTAATTCATCACAAGTTCAAACTAGTGACAGAAAGGTTTTTCAAACTATGCAAACAGAAATATATGAGTTTGTTAATAATAAAATCTGGACTGGAGTTAGAATTGATAATGAGGAAAGAATTGAGTGTAATATTATGATTAATATTGTAAACAAGATATCTAATGATGAATATGAGGGTTCTATTCAAATTCAAAGTACTAGGCCTATTTTTGGAACATCATATAAGTCGACTATGTTTAATTATTTAGATAATGATTTTAGATTTAAGTATTTAGAGTATCAATCTTTAGAGTTTTCTGATGCAACACATATGTCTAATTTGACATCTGTTTTAGCATTTTATATTAACATTATTCTTGGATTAGATTTCGCTTCTTTTTCAGAAGAAGGTGGTAATCAATATTTTAATATAGCTCAGAGGATTGTGAACAATGCTCAGAACGCTCCTGAAAAAGGTTGGAAAGCATTTGAGAGTAATAAGAATCGTTATTGGTTAGTGCATGATTTAATGGATCAAAGGTATTCTGAATTTCAGACAGTTTTATATCGATATCATCGTCAGGGTCTTGATAATTTAGCGGATGAACCTGAAGATGCAAGATTTGAAATTACAGAATCTTTAGAGAGCTTGAAAAGTATATATAGACAGAACCCTACAACGTTTATTTTAAAATTATTCTTTGATGCGAAAAAGGATGAAATAATTAACATTTATTCTGAAGCTTTTCCTAATGAGCAAGCTAGAGTTATTAAGACTTTGGTTGAAATAGATCCTTCAAACTCTACTAGATATCAAGCAATATCAAAACAAGAATAGTAATAGGATGATTAAGAGTTTGAAAATTAAAGAATATGCATTTTTAAAGGATGTAACTATAGATTTTCGAGATGGTTTTACTATTGTGTCTGGTGAAACAGGTGCAGGTAAGTCTATTATGCTTGATGCACTTTCCTTATTATTGGGTAAAAGAGTGGCAAGATTTTCTTCAGGATTACAATCTAAAAAGACTGTTATTGAGGGTGTTTTTATCGTTAAAAGAAGTAAAAAGAATTTTTTTAAACTTCATGATATTGATTTTGAGCCTGTTATTGTAGTAAGAAGAGAGTTAAATGTTGAGGGTAGGAGTCGTGCTTTTATAAACGACACTCCTGTTTTATTAAATATACTTATAGAATTTGGTAAACAAGTCATTGAAATTCATACACAATTTCAGTCTATTTTACTAAAAGACAAGATAGATCAGTTTAAATTGGTTGATGAATTTGCTGGTATAAAAGATTACATTTTAGATTACCGTAAGCAGTTGCAAAAATATAATATTCTTGATGCCGAGTTTATTAAGTTTCAAGAGTCAGGCATTTTGTCAAATTCTGAAATAGAATTTTTAAAATATCAACTAGATGAATTAAAAAATTTAAATTTAAAAAAGGGGGAAAAAGAAAGTATTGAAAAGCAGATTTTACTTTTAGAGAATTTTGAGGGTATTTCTAATGTAGTTTCTGAGAGTGAATATTATTTAAATAATGAGCATGGTGTTATTTCACAATTAGTAGATATTAAAAGAAAATGTTTGGATTTTGATACTTTATCTAATTTATCTCGAAGAATAGAAAGTGTAATTATTGAGTTGAATGATGTAAGCACTGATTTTAATGCTTTAAGTAGTAATAAAAGATCTAATCCTGAAGAGTTAACAAATTTAAATAACAGAATAGATATTATTAATCGGTTATTGCTAAAGCATGGTAAAAAAAACACTGATGAGTTACTAGATTATCAGAATGAAATTCAAAAAAGACTTGATCTTTATTATTCATATAATATAGAGGTTGAGAAAAAGAGGAAGGTTGTTAATCAACAGTTATCAAAATTAGAAAAATCAGTATTAATTTTAAATAATAAGCGAAAGAAGGTTTTACCAAAAATTCATAAAGACGTAGAAAGTCATTTGACGAAACTAGGAATGCCATTTGCTAAGTTTAAAATTGATTATACTAATGGAGAGAATTATCACCAGTTTGGTAATACATCAATTTCTTTTTTGTTCTCGGCAAATAAAGATAGTGCATTATCTGATATTTCTAAAGTTGCTTCTGGAGGGGAGTTGTCAAGATTAATGTTGTCAATTAAGTATATTGCTGCAAAATATTCAGATATAGATACTTTAGTTTTTGATGAGATAGATACTGGTGTTAGTGGAGAGATAGCTTCATTAATGGGTGATATGATGAAGGAAATTAGTAATTCTACACAGCTTATAGCAATTTCTCATTTGCCACAAATTGCTTCAAAGTCTGATGAGCATCTTAAGGTGGTGAAATCATTTGTTAAAGGTGAGACTATTTCTGATGTGACAAGTTTGAATAATGAAGAAAGAGTAGAAGAAATTGCCAAATTATTAAGTGGAAAGGAAGTTACTTCAGCAGCATTTGAGAATGCAAGAGTATTATTAGGTCAATAATCTTATATTTGTAAATAAATTTTATAAAATGTCAAATAATATTTTAAAAGGAAAGAGAGGAATTATATTTGGAGCTTTAGATAATAAGTCTATTGCTTGGAAAGTTGCCGAGCATGCGCATAATGAAGGTGCTGACTTTATACTAACTAATGCGCCAATTGCTTTGCGTATGGGTACAATTAATGAATTAGCTGAAAAAACACAATCAAAAGTTATACCTGCTGATGCAACTTCAATGGAGGATTTAAAGTCTCTTTATGAAAATGCAATGAAGGAGTTAGGCGGTAGGATTGATTTTGTTCTTCATTCTATTGGTATGTCAGTAAATGTTAGAAAGGGGAAGGCTTATTATGAGCAAAATTATGATTGGACTATGAAGGGATATGATGTTTCTGCACTCTCATTTCATAAAACAATGCAGGCTGCTTGGGAATTAGATGCTTTAAATGATTGGGCGTCAGTTGTAGGTCTTTCTTATATTGCCGCACAGAGAGTATTTCATACATATAATGATATGGCAGATAATAAAGCAGTATTAGAGTCAATTGCTAGAAGTTTTGGTTATCATTATGGAATAAAAAGAAAAGTTAGAGTGAATACTATCTCGCAATCACCTACTGAAACTACTGCTGGAAGTGGTGTGGCTGGATTTGACGGGTTTTATAGGTTTGCTAATGATATGTCCCCACTGGGAAATGCATCTGCTGATGAATGTGCTGATTACTGTATATCATTATTTTCTGATTATACTAGAAAAGTTACAATGCAGAATTTGTTTCATGATGGAGGATTTTCATTTACTGGAATGAGTGAAACAGCAATGGATACCTATCTTAAAGTTATGGAAGAAGAAAAAAAGAATAAATAATACAATACAAAAAATCTATTTTTTTATTTTTTTACTCTTATTTTTTGGTTTGACAATTTTCATCTCCAATGTAGTTTTATCACTTGTTAAGTCAACTTTTATAGTGTCTCCTTCTTTTATCTTAGCAGTAATAATTTCTTCTGACAAGGGGTCTTCAAAGTATTTTTGAATTGCTCTTTTTAGTGGTCTAGCACCAAATTTTTCGTCAAATCCTTTTTCAGCAATAAAATCTTTTGCTGCTGCAGATATTTTTATAGTGTAACCTAAGCTTGCAATTCGTCTTAGTAGACTGTTCATTTCAATGTCAATAATTTCATTTATATCTTCTCTCTTTAAGTTATTGAATATTATAATGTCATCAATTCTATTAAGAAATTCAGGAGAAAATGCTCTTTTAAGAGCTTTTTGAATAACTCCTTTATTATTATCTACAGTGCTAGCTTTTTTTGAATTGGTGTTGAATCCTATTCCACTGCCAAAATCTTTTAGTTCTCTGGCTCCAATATTAGAAGTCATAATTATTATAGTATTTTTAAAGCTAATTTTTCTTCCTAAGCTATCTGTCATCTGTCCATCATCTAGAGCTTGTAGTAATAGATTAAAAACATCTGGATGTGCTTTTTCTATTTCATCAAGTAATATAACCGAGTATGGTTTTCTTCTTACTTTTTCAGTAAGTTGTCCTCCCTCTTCGTATCCAACGTATCCTGGTGGAGCCCCAACTAATCTGCTTACTGCAAATTTTTCCATATATTCACTCATATCTATTCTTATAAGTGCGTCTTGAGAATCAAATATTTCTTCAGATAATGCTTTTGTAAGTTGAGTTTTTCCTACTCCAGTAGGGCCTAGAAAAATAAATGAACCAATTGGCTTATTTGGATCTTTAAGTCCAACTCTATTTCTTCTTATAGCTTTTACAACTTTTTTAATAGCATCATCTTGACCTATTATTTTTGTTTTAATGCTATCTGTCATTTGAGAAAGTTTTTTTCTTTCTTGAGAGGCAATTCTATTAACAGGTATTCCGGTCATTATTGATACTACATCAGCAACACTTTCTTCTGAAACTGTTTCTTTATTTTGTTTTAATTCTTTTTCCCATATGTTTTGAGCATGTTCTAGTTGTGCTTGTGTTTTCTTTTCAGAATCTCTTAATTCTGCAGCTTTTTCAAATTTTTGTTTCTTAATTGCTTCTTTTTTATTGTTTGTGATTTCAGTTAGTTTATTTTCTAATTCTTTTATATTTTCTGGAGTTGCAATATTTGTTATGTGAACTCGTGATCCGGCTTCGTCTAATGCATCAATTGCTTTGTCTGGTAAGAATCTATCATTCATATATCTGTCGGTAAGAATTACGCATGCTTTTATAGCGTCATCTGTATATTTTACATTATGATGTTCTTCGTATTTTATTTTGATATTATTAAGAATTTCAATTGTTTCTTCGATAGATGTTGGTTCAACCATCACTTTTTGAAATCTCCTTTCTAATGCACCGTCTTTTTCAATATGTTGTCTGTATTCATCTATTGTTGTAGCGCCAATACACTGTAGTTCTCCTCTTGCAAGTGCTGGCTTAAACATATTAGAGGCATCTAATGATCCAGTTGCGCCTCCAGCTCCTACAAGTGTGTGTATTTCATCAATAAACAAGATAACTTCAGGGTTTTTTTCTAGTTCAATAATAATGCTTTTCATTCTTTCTTCAAATTGTCCTCTATATTTTGTTCCAGCAACCAGTGCTGCAAGATCAAGCATTATAACTCTTTTATTAAAAAGAACTCTAGGTATCTTTTTTTGGATAATTCTTAGTGCTAAACCTTCCGCAATTGCTGATTTACCTACTCCAGGTTCTCCGACAAGTACGGGGTTGTTTTTCTTTCTTCTACTAAGAATTTGAGAAACTCTTTCAATCTCATTTTTTCTTCCTACAATAGGGTCTAGTTTATCCTCATTAGCGTATTTTGTAAGATCTCTACCAAAATTATCTAAAACAGGTGTTGCACTCTTTCTTTGCGATTTTTCTGATTGATGAGAGCCAAAAACATCATCATTATCATCTTTTTCTTGATCGCCATCTATTTCATCTTCTAGACTAAGTGAAATGTTATCTTCAAATTGCATTTCATATTTTTCGAGTATTATTTCATAATTAATATGGATTTCTTCAAATGATCTAGTAACAATATTATTGGGGTCTAATAATATTGCAAGTAGTACATGTATTGTTTTAATTTCATTATCATTTAGATTTTTTTGTTCCATTATAGATTTCTTAAGAATCCTTTCAGTTTGTTTTCTGAATCTAATATTGTCTTTTTCGATTTCTTTTCTTATATCTTGTTTCGAAATTTTACTTTCAATCATTGTTCTTAATTTTTGAGGGTCGATACCAAGTTCCTTTATTATCTTTATAGCGCTACCTCCTCCTTCTCTAATTACTCCTAAAAACAGGTGTTCTATACCAATGCTCTCGTCACCTAATCTTAGAACTTCTTCTCTTACATAGGTAAAAACATCTTTCATTCTATTTGAAAATTCTGTTCTCATAATTATTAAATTTATATTTGTAATAATACTTTCGCAATATACCTACTAAAAATGTAGTTTTTCCAAGCGATTTAATCTATTTTTTTAAACAAAAATTGTTTATAACTCACTACTTAAAAATAAGTAGCAGAGTTATTATAAAATACGAAAATTTCTTTAATTTGTTACTCAAACAAAATATATAAAAATATGTCTTTAGGGGAAAAAATCGTTCCGGTAAATATAGAAGAAGAAATGAAATCAAAGTATATTGACTATTCAATGTCTGTTATTGTTTCCAGAGCTTTGCCTGATGTTCGAGATGGTTTAAAGCCTGTACATCGTAGGGTTTTATATGGAATGCATGAGTTAGGTATTAAGTCAAATACAGCTTATAAAAAATCAGCTAGAATTGTTGGTGAAGTTCTTGGAAAATTTCATCCTCATGGTGATACATCAGTGTATGATGCCATGGTTAGAATGGCACAGGACTGGAGTTTACGTTATCTTTTAGTAGACGGGCAGGGTAATTTTGGTTCTGTTGATGGGGATAATGCTGCTGCTATGCGTTATACTGAAGCTAGAATGAGGAAGGCGTCAGAGGATATGTTGATGGATATAGATAAGGAGACTATAGATTGGAATTTAAATTTTGATGATACTTTAAAAGAGCCTTCTGTTTTACCTGCAAGATTGCCTAACTTACTTTTAAATGGAACAACTGGTATTGCTGTAGGGATGGCTACAAATATGCCTCCACATAATATTTCAGAAGTTATAGATGGAATTATAGCATATATTGAGAAAAGGGGCGATATTCAGATCTCAGATTTAATGCAATATGTGAAAGCGCCTGATTTTCCTACTGGAGGTACAATTTATGGTTATGACGGTGTAAAGTCTGCATTTGAGACTGGTAGGGGGCGTGTTGTGATAAGAGGAAAAGTTCGTTTTGAAGAAACCGCTAACAGAGATCAGATTATTGTAGATGAAATTCCTTACATGGTTAATAAATCAAATCTAATAAAACAAACTGCAGACTTGGTAAATAGTAAAAAATTAGATGCTATTTCTGATATTAGAGATGAATCTGATAGAAATGGTATGCGTATAGTATATGATTTGAAGAGAGATGCAATACCAAATATAGTGCTAAATAAATTGTATAAGTATACCTCTTTACAATCTTCATTTTCAGTTAATAACATCGCTTTAGTTCAGGGAAAACCTCAGTTGCTTAATCTTAAACAACTTATTCAGTTATTTGTTGCCCATCGACATGATGTTTTAATTAGAAAAACCAAGTTTGAATTAACTCAAGCTGAAAAAAGAGCACATATTCTTGAGGGTTTGATTATTGCTTTAGATAATTTGGATGATGTGATAGAGCTAATTAGGTCTTCAAGAACTCCCGAAGATGCTCGCAATGGATTAATATCAAATTTTGATCTTTCAGAAATACAAGCTAAGGCCATTCTTGATTTAAGATTGCAAAAGTTAACAGGTCTTGAAATGGATAAGATTAAAGATGAGCACGCTCAGATTATGGAAAAAATTAGAAAGTTAAATGATATTTTGAATGATGAAGATTTAAGGCTTAATCTTTTAGTAGATGATTTAAAAGAAGTAAAAGAAAAATATGGAGATGAAAGAAGGTCAAATATTGAATATTCTTCATCAGAAGTAAGTATTGAAGATATGATACCTAATGAAGAGGTTTTAATTACAATTTCTCACTTAGGTTATGTTAAAAGAACATCTTTAAATGAGTATAGAGCACAACATAGGGGTGGTGTTGGTAGTAAAGGTGCTACTACTAGAGATGAGGATTTTGTAGAGGAGATGATCATGGCAAAAAATCATGATTATATGTTGTTTTTTACTGAGCAAGGACGTTGTTTTTGGTTAAAAGTTTATGAGATTCCAGAGGGAAGTAAAATATCAAAAGGAAGGGCTATTCAAAATTTAATTAACATTCCTAAGGATGACAAGGTAATGGCTTATATTAATACAAAAGACCTTAAAGATGAGGATTATATTAATTCTCATTATATAGTTATGTGCACTAAGAAAGGTGTAATTAAGAAAACTTCTTTAGAGCAGTATTCTCGTCCTAGGACAAATGGAATTAATGCAATTACCATTAGAGAAGGAGATCAACTATTAGAAGCAAAGATGACTACAGGAAAATCTCAAATAATGATGGCTGTTAAATCCGGGAAATCTATACGATTTGAGGAAGAAAAAGTAAGAGCGATGGGAAGGACAGCGGCTGGCGTTAGAGGTATAAGATTATCTGATGATAAAGATGAAGTAATAGGTATGATTTGTGTTGATGATTTAGAATCATCAGTTTTAGTAGTTGCAGAAAACGGTTTTGGAAAACGTTCTGATTTAGATGATTATCGAATTACTAACAGAGGAGGTAAAGGTGTTAAGACAATTAATATTACTGAAAAAACAGGAAATTTAATTGCTCTTAAGAATGTTACAGATGAGGATGATTTAATGGTGATTAACAAATCAGGTATTACTATAAGGATAGGGGTAGATACTCTTAGAGTAATGGGAAGGGCAACTCAAGGCGTTAAAATTATTAGATTAAGAGATGGTGATGCTATAGCTTCAGTTGCCAAAGTTTCAAAGTTTGGAGAAGAAGAACAAGAAGATGTCTCAATTAATGAAGAAAATAATTTAGATGATTCTCCAAATAAAGAAGATGGTATTAATATTAACAAAAATTAAATAAATGAAAAAAATTAATATTTTAATATGCTTTTTCTTGTTTGTATATATAGTTGAAGCTCAAACTAATGGATCTTATTCTTTAATTTCTTCATCAAGTGATAATCCAATAGATATTCCCTACGAAAAATGGGAGTTAGATAATGGCTTAAAAGTATTGATTCATGAGGATCATTCTGATCCCATTGTTCATGTTCATGTAACTTATCATGTTGGATCAAATAGAGAGACAGCTGGAAAATCTGGATTTGCACACCTTTTTGAACATATGATGTTTCAGGGTTCAGAGCATGTTGAAGATGAAAGAGCACCTAGAATTATTGCTGAAGCTGGTGGACAGTTAAATGGAAATACATCATACGATAGAACTGTTTATTTTCAAACAGTTCCTAGTAATCATTTAGAAACTATTCTTTGGTTAGAATCTGATAGAATGGGTTTTTTACTTAATGCTGTTACTAAAGAAAAATTTGAAAATCAAAGAGATGTTGTAATAAACGAGAAATATCAAGTGCAGATGAAAAGACCTTACGGAATGAGTTCTGAAATACTAGGTCAAAACTTATATCCACCATCTCATCCTTACAATTGGCCTATTGTAGGTTATGTTGATGATATAGAAAGAGCCACACTTGATGATCTCAGAAATTTCTTCTTAAGGTGGTATGGTCCAAATAATGCTATTCTAACTATTTCTGGAGATATCACCTCATCAGAAGTAATGCCTCTTGTAGAAAAGTACTTTGGTTCAATAAATAGAGGTCCTAATGTTAGAAGGCAAAAACCTAATGTGCCAAGACTTTCTTCTGATATTTATACTGGTTATACAGATAATGTTTATTTGCCTATGACTGATATTGTATTTCCTACTGTACCAAATTATCATAAAGATGAAGCTCCTTTAGATGTCCTTTCTTCTTTGATGGGTGAAGGTAAAAAATCAGTTTTTTATAAAAACTTTATTAAATCAGAGAAGGCAATACAGGCATCAGTGAGTCATCCTTGCAGAGAGTTATCTGGTGAGTTCCATTTTACTGTTTTATCTTTTCCAGACTGGCAAGAAGATATAGGTGTTTATTTTAATAATATTGAAGCAGATATTAGAAATGCAATTGCAGAGTGGGAGGAAGCAGGTTTTAGTGATGAAGATTTAGCTATGGTTAAATCACAAATTGAGGCGCAAACTATTGATAGAAAACGATCTATATCTTCTAAGTCTACCTCGATATCTTCATGGGAATGGTTAGGTAGAGGTAAATATAATATATCTTCTGAACTTGATAGGTATAACAGTGTTACAAGAGAAGATGTTATGCGAGTATTTAATAAGTATATCAAAAATAGAAAAGCAGTGATTAATCAAGTAAGACCAAAAAGCCCATTTGTGGATAAGTTAGATTCTATGGTTTCGATAAATCCTAATGCTGATTTAATTTTAAAAGAAGATCCCCAATATGTAGCTTTGAAGTATAATAGACCTATCGATTCATTTGATAGAAATATTCAGCCAAAACCTGGTGCTGCAAAAACATCAGTTGTTCCAGATTATTATGTTGAGGAATTTAACAATGGCCTTAAAGTAATAGGTACTAAGTCAACAGAAATGCCTAAAATATATATGCGTCTTAAAATAGAAGGTGGAGCGATGTTAGTTGATAAAAAAAGAGGTGGTTTGGCGGATTTGACCGCTAGCATGATGAATGAAAGTACTCTGAGTTATACGGCTGAAGAGATTAGTGTAGCACTTCAAAAACTGGGTAGCACTATTTCCTTTTCTTCAGATGAATATGGAACCACTATGTATATTGAATCGTTATCTAAAAATTTAGATGCAACATTGAAAATTGCTGAAGAGAAATTGCTTAGACCTGCATTTAATAAAGATGATTTTAAGAGAGTTAAAAAACAAACTTTAGAAGGAATGGAAGCTATGAAAAAGAATTCGCAATATTTGGGTTTTGCATATTTTAGAAACCAATTGTTTGGTGATTCTCCATTTGGTAGAGTAGATAGTGAAAAAACAATCAAAAAAATTAAACTTTCTGATGTTCAGAATTTTTATAATAATTTTTATTCTCCCTCTGTTAGCTCACTAGTAATAGTTGGTGATGTTGATAGAGATATTTTAATTTCAAAGATTAATTTTTTAAAAAATTGGAAGTCTAAAAATGTTGATATTCCAGCAGATTTTAAATTTCCAGAAGAAAAAGAAACTCAAATATATTTATTAGATCAGGAGGGGGCTTCACAGTCATTTATAATTATGGGTCACTTATCTGATAATTATGATGTGGATGGTGATTATTTTAAGTCACAAATTATGAATTATCCATTAGGAGGAGGTATGAGTGGTAGGTTCTTTTTAAATCTTAGAGAAGATAAAGGTTGGACATATGGTGCTAATTCAATGTTTATGGGTTCTAAAAAAAATGGAGCTTTTGCAATGTTTACAAATGTTGATACAGAAGCTACTGATAGTGCTTTAGTTGAAATCTTTAAAGAATTTAATGAATATAGAACTGCTGGTATAACTGAAAAAGAATTGCAATTTACTAAAGATGCATTTCTTGGAGGAGAGGCTTTAAAATATGAAACTGCAGCGCAAAAATTAGGATTTTTAAATAGAATTTTAACTTATGATTTAGACAAATCATATATTGATAAGCAATCTAATATTTTAAATTCAATTTCAAAAGAACAAGTTGATGCTATTGCAAAAGCCAAAATCAGAGCTGATAATATGTCCATTGTTATTGTTGGTAATAAATA
>MDSV01138858.1_pt1 | contig 13456 bp, 13 predicted proteins | sample 810851 | NCBI WGS metagenome assembly MDSV01 (sample SAMN05326640, study PRJNA326480) | marine metagenome | isolation source: seawater | place: Atlantic Ocean: North East | collected 2012 | reverse complement strand
TATTTTCTTTTTGATTTGCTAATTCGTTATATTTATATCCAGCTAAGAGCTCATCTCCTCCATGGCCAACTAGTATTACTTTAGTATTATTTTTTTTACATTTCTCATAAAGATTAAAGTCTCCAAAAAGCCTTATTGAGGTAAATGGAGATTCTAGTATTTCTGTTAACTTATCAAAATTATCCTTAATATAATTTGGTTTAATAACACAATTAATATTTTTCAGATTTAACCGCTTTGATATTTTTTCAGCCTTGCTTAACTCTCCATACTTACCACTATCAACAAAATCATAAGTAAAAGTTGTAATTTTTTTTTGATATTTAGTAATATTATGAGCTAAAGCTGTACTGTCACTTCCCCCACTTAAAAAAAGACCAACATCAACATCGGATAAAAGGTGGTTTTCTACTGAATCTGAAAATAATTTTTTTAATGTATTTAAAGCTTTTCCATCATCAATATTCATTGTTGGTTTTACGATGTTCCAGTATTTTCCAAGTCTTATTTTATTATTATAAATTTTTCCAAATTGTGCAGGCTCGATTGATCTTACATTTTTAAAAAAAGTTTTATCAAAATGGTCCATCCTTTGATTAATAAAAAAATCATAAACTGATTTAGGGTTGAGGTTATTTTTATTAGTATAATTAATAATCGGTTTTATTTCAGAAGAAAAAAAAAAGAAATTTTCGTTTTCAAAAAAATACAAAGGTTTAATTCCAAATCTATCTCTTGCGAAATATAATTTATTATCTTTTGTATCGTAAATGACAAAACTATACATTCCATCCAAATAATCCAGACACTTTAATTTATATTTCTCAAAAAGATTTAAAAGTATTTCCGTATCAGAAGTTCCTTTCAGTTTTTTGAAATTTATCTTTTTCTTTAACTTTTCTTTGTTATAAATTTCTCCATTATAAACAATAACATACCTACCTGAAAAACTTTTCATAGGCTGTCTACCATTAGAAGATAAATCTAAAATACTTAATCTATAAAAATCCATTAATATATTTTGACTAATATAATTATTGTGATCGTCTGGTCCTCTGTGAGCTATTTTTGAGCTTGAAGAAAAAAATTTTTTTTTGTTGAAACTATATGACTTTTTTTTTTTAAATATAACAGTAAATCCACACATAATTTTAAAAATATTTTTTTGTCATTAGAAGTTTTCCGAAATTTGTCTTCTTATTTAAAAAAACTTCATTATAAAGAATTTCAAGATTTATTAGCTTACAAATTATTCTCCAATTATTGGAGTTGACATCGATTGGAATTAAATTATTAATTGATAAAAAACTAAGGTCCCAATTTCTTTTATCAAATATTAATTTGGAAAAATTTCTAGTTCCTTCTTTTTTTTCAAAAAAATAGTTACCGATTAAATTATTTGCAACTTTTTTATGTAGTAGTTTCATAATTTTTTTTGACTCTAAAACTAAATCTTTTTTAGAAAGACTCAAAATATATTCAACAAAATCAATATAAAGATAAGGAGCTCTAAGTTCTATCGAATTAAACATTGAATAAGAGTCGCTAGATATTAGAGCATTCTTTTGTAAGTAAAATTTGATATCTACCAAACAATTTACTTTAAATTCAAGATCTTTTTTATTTTTAATAAAATTAAGTTTTTTATATAAAAATTTTTTATACTTTACTATTTCATCCAAATTTTTCTTAAATTTTCTTTTATAATTTTGACCTTTGGTACTAATCTGGAGAACTGAATGTATATTATTAGAATTTTTATTTTTTTTTAGTAAATCAAAGTTCGTATCATAACCTGACATTATTTCATCGGCACCTTCACCAGTCAAAACTATTCTATTTTTATTTTTTTTTGCAAAATTACATAATTTAAGCAAAGGAACACTAGCTGACCAAGGTGGTGCGAAACCAGAGAAATTTATAAAATCCCTTGTATTTTTTAAGAATTCATTTGGGCGGTGTTTATAAAAGTTTATGCTCATTTTTAATTTTTTTTTTATTTTTGGAACCGTTTTAAAGGGAATTTTTTCTATTTTTTTTGAAGAATAAGCTGAAATCACAAATGGATTATGTGCTCTCGTCATATGTGCTAAAATAGCAGAGTCAGATCCTCCACTGAACAATAAAGCTTTATTCACATTACTTTGCATGTGTTTTTTAACAGTATTAAGAAGCTTAAAATAATATTCATCTTCCTTTTTTTTAAGAGAGGTTTTTAAATTATTAATATAATTCCTTTTAACTATCAGTTGTTCTGGACTAAAATATTGCTTAATTGAACATTTTCCTTTTTCAAACTTTAAATATTTTCCACTTTGTAAAATAAAAATATCTTTAAAAAATGTCATTTTATTTGGAAGAGAGCCTCCATTCGATAAAATATAATAATTAAACATTTCAGTATTTGGTTCATTTTTGTTAGCTAAATGTGCAATAGATCTTACATTCGAGCTTAAATATAGAACTTTTTTTGAATAACAAAAAAACAAAGGTTTTTGACCAAAGTGATCTATCACAGCATATGTAATATTTTTTTTTCTATTTATATAAATAAAAGAAAACATACCTTTTATAAGCTTCAAAGATTTTTCTACACCAAATTTATTTAAAAGCTTAAATAATAATTCTACATCACTGGTAGTTTTAAAAAAAATATTTTTAAAGTGTTTATTTTTTAACTCCTTAAAATTGTAGATCATTCCATTAAAAACTAATATATAGTTTTTATCTTTTGAGATAAATGGTTGGTCTGAACTATTAGTAAAGTCTGTAATTGATAATTTTACGAATGAAATTCTTAATTTTTTTTCGAATAAATATTTTGTTCTATCTGGTCCTCTTTTTTTTATAAATTTAGTCGCTTTTTTAAAGTTTTCCCTAGACGTATATAAATTAGAATTGCTTATACTAATATTAAATCCACACATTAAATATTATATTAAGTTAAATAATTTTGATTTCATTTAACAGCTAAAAAACCTTCAAAATTCAGAAACTTTAAAATAGTTATTATATCTTTAAATCCCGCTCTTTTAAGCATTTTAAAATTTGCGTCGCTACTAAATGGCTCCATGATACCTTTAAGACTTTTGGACTTTGAGATTATTTCTTCACTACTAAATCCTTGTTCAATTTTATAATCATTATAAATCTGAGTTGTCATATCTTGAAATCTAGCATCAGGAGCCCTAACTTTTTCAAATAAAATAAATCCTCCCCCCCATTCTAAACTTTTATATATTTTATTGAATATATTCTGTCTTTTACTAGGATGAATAAATTGCATAGTATAAAATGAGGTCGTAAGAGAGTTTTTTTTCAGCTTAATATTTTCAATTTTATCATTAATTATTTTAACATTTTTATTTTTAGAATTATTTTTTTTGGCAATTTTGCACATATCTTTTATTTCATCTATTCCATAAAAAGTATGTTTTTTGTGCCTTTTTTTGGAAGACAAAACTTTTAAAAATGTACCAGTTGAACAACCTAAGTCGTATATATTGGTATTTTCCGTTAGAAAAAAGTCAGAAAACTTTAGTGAAATATCATGCGACCAATCATAAAGAGGAACTGATTTTTTTATATGAGTATCAAAATTTTTTGCTGTTTTGCCTGAAAATTTCCAATCACTATTATTAGTCTTAATATTATCACCGACACTGAATTTTTTTTTCATTTTATTATACTAAAGTTTTCTCTATTTTTTTTATGTTTTTTTTTGTTTTTGAACATACAAAATATAATTCTGGTACTTTATAATTTTTGTCAATTTTTGAAGTCAGATTAATATTATATATTTTTTTTTTATTAAGATATTTTAAAAAATCCTCTGTTAGTGAAAATAAGTGTTGTTTTTCAACTTTTTTTGCCACATGAGAATAAACTACAACATATTTACTGTTATCAAGTGCAAAATCTAATATTTTCTTAGGTTCAAATGTGTGATCAAGTGTGTGAAATATACCAAACAAATCAAACTTTAAATTTTTTTTACTTTCATTTATATTAACAATTTCAGTATCAAGAAATTCAGAGGCAAAAGTTCTACTATTTACTGATTTAAAATTATCGTTTTCACCCCAACATAAACTTGAATTATCAGTATAAAGATATTTTTCAGTTTTATTGCCTAAAAAATTTTTTTTTTTAAGTTTATTAATTGTATTTAATAATTTTTTTGAATTACCATTAGATAATTTTTGGTATTTTTTTGATTTTCCAGCTACTTGTCTTACTGTTAAATAATTTATAATATTTTTGAAAAAAAGCTTATAAAATTGTAAATTTTTCTTATATTCCTCTGAAAAAAAATTTAACATGATACCTGTAAAAGGACTATTGAATTCAGCATAGCGTTTAATTTTCATATTGTTTTTCAAAAATTTAAAAAGTGATCCGTGGTTTGGTCGAATACCTTTTTTTACAAAATTAATTAGGTTAGACCAACTTCTATTATGTTGACCATAAATACTAGAATAAATTTTTTTTGATATCTTTTCGGAAAACCAAGGATTATTTTGAATTATAAAGCATTTGTTACATTTAAAAACTTTCATTTTTCTTAAAATGGAATTAGGGATTTGTAGGTCAGATTGAATTGCATCCAAGTAAAAATTTCTTGGAATAGATTGTTGCGAATATTTATGCATTAAATTATTTCCACAATAAATACATTTTTTATAATTTTGTAATAATTTCATTAGTCTTTTTTTTCTATTCTAAATAATTGAGGATAAATTTCTTTGCAGACTATTTTGCTATGTTGAATTCCTAACGAAGACTTATAGTGTTCAACTAATTCTTCAACTTCAAATAAATCTATTCTTTTTAGCTTTTGATTTATGAGTTGAATAAGTCTTGGATTTTGTTTTGTAAAAAACTTTCTATAATAAAACCTTATCCAATAATAAAATTGAAAATAATAGAAACTAAAAAAATTTACATACTTATCTTTCTCAGATTTCAGCTCAGTATATTTTTTATCTTTTAAATGTTTAATCATAGTTTCAACTGAACAAATTTCCTTATGGTTAAAAAGAGTTTTTGAAATTTTTTGATCTATTTTTTCTTTTTCATTTTTCTCGTAATTGGGATTATAATTCCTAATAGTTTCATTCATTTCCTTGGTGCTTAAAACATTTTTGCTCACAATCTTTGGCTCATCATATTGTACCTCATTTAAAAATCCTGGTGCAAAATTAATAGGTTTTTTATTTAATAAATAACTTTCAACGGCGGTAGTACAGTTTGAGGATATCAGAAACTCTGATGCCATGATCCATGAGCAAGTACTTTCCTGATCAAAAACAATTTCAACATTATCAAGTTTTTTTGTAACATTTTTCCAAACATCAATATTTTCATTTGGGTGTGGCCTTATTAACAATTTTTTATCTGGAAAATTTGTTGGAAAATTATTTAAAAAATCCATTACAATTTTCCAATTCTCTTTTTGGAATAAAAGCCAGTTTTTTAAAAATTTTATTCTAGTGCCGTTTTCATCCCATCCTTGAGCTATTAAAATTTTAATTGAGTGATGTTCGTTTATATCTAAATCTTCGTCAAATACTGGTGAAGTATGTTGGTTAAAGTTTGTAAACATACTTGTATAAAGAATAAAATTCCCATGTTTTTTTTTGATTTCATAAGCTTTAGTGGCAAAATTATTATTTACCTGTTTTTTCAATATATCAACCCTAGGGTTTCCGGTAATAAAAAGTTTATTTTTAAATTTTGAATAATTATTAATTATTGCGTTATATTCTTTTTCGCCCCAACAAAAAAATATGTCAACCAGTTCTAAATTATGAGAGAAACGAGACTCACAATATTCTTTTTCAGAAGTCATCATTAGTCCTTCTTCATCGATAGCTCCTACTATAAATCCTAGTTTTTTAAATTCTTTAATTTGTTTAATATGATTTGGTCCAAGACTCTTTTTTAAATACAAGCCTTTCTGAAAATTTCTTCGATTATCAAACATTGCACTTTTTTTCCCAATCACTACTGAAAAACCTTGATGAGCTGCTTTTGTAGCAAAATAAATCTTTGCATCAAATTCTCTTCTCTTAACCTCTATTTCTGAGTAAATCCTAAATTTATTTTTATTCATTTTCCTGCCAATTAAAAATATAATTTCCCTTTTTATCTAAAGATGCAAATCTTCCCTGGTAGTAATCTCTATTTAGTAATTCAACATGCGACATATCTCTATTTTCAACGCCTAGGGCAACTTTATGATCTTTGATATTGCTATTTATATATTTTTCTAAATCTTTCTTATTTAATTTATTTAACTCACACATTTCTTTTAACTGTTCTGGGTTGACTGATACAGGCCCATCCTTTGTTTTATCTTTTGCTAAAATAGTAAAATGCTTTTCGATATAATCTATGCCCTGATAAAATGATATTGCTGGAATCAAATTTTTATTTATATCAGGATTTGAATGATCACTTATTCCTACGCTTGATGAAAAATTTTTAAGATAATTTATTCTTAATATATTTGCGTGCTCTATTGGAGTTGGATAAATTGAAACACAATGCAACAAGGTAAATTTTTTATTATATTTCTTTAAAATCTTTGAAGTTTTCTCAATTTCTCTATTATACGTAGCTCCCGTTGAAACAATTATATGTTCAAATTTTTTTTTGGACACTTCCTCAATAAGTCTATGAGAAGCACAATCAAAGCTTGCGATTTTAATAGATGTAAATTTAAGTTTTTCAATAATATCAACTTTTGATAATGTAAATATAGTTGTTAACGGTTTGATCTTATATTTTTTACAAAAATCTAAAAACTTTATATGTTGTTCTATATCTAAATCTAACTTTTGAAGTCTATCAAATTCATTTTTAAAAGGTCTTTTTAAAACTTTTATTATTCCTCCCTCTATTAATCCATTATCAAATCTTAATCTGTGAGTTAATTCGCTAGAGTGCATTGATTGAATTTTTACAAAATCAGCACCATTTTCAGAGGCGGAATGCACCATTTCCTCTAATATATTAACATCGCCATTATGATTTTGACAGAGTTCTGCAATAATTTTAGCCATAAAATTTATTAATTAACTTTTTTTGATATAATGTTAACAACCTGTTTAGCACCGTTAAATTTAAATTTTTTATAACTTAGTTTTTTATAAAGTTTTTTACCATCTGTTTTAACGAACGATCTCAATTTTTTTGGGAAGTTTTTGCCCCAATCTTTTTTTTTAATTAAACAAGCTAAACCATGCTTATCATGAATTAATCTCAAGTTTTCTGATATTTCTTCATTATTTTCTTCACTGAAAAATAATGCTGGTTTTTTTAAAACCAGGCACTCAGAGATAGTATTGAAACCACCTCTAGCAATCAAGAAATCTGTTTCTGCGAGTTTTTGGTGCATATCCTTAATGCCAGAAACTGGAATTATATTTTCTGAGTTATAAATAATACTTTTAAATTTTTCACTCAAATAATCAATGCACACATAGAATTCTATGTCTTTGATTTTTTCTAAATATGGTACAGTTTTTTCAATTAAAGTAGATAAAGATCTCTTACCATTGTCCATTATTAAACATTTTTTGAAATTATTTTTTTTATTTACGTTTTGGAAATTACCAACAATAAAATTTATATTTGTTATCTTCTTTTTATATTTTATCAAAATCTTTTCTGGTGTGAAAGGAGGAAAAAAAAAATAGTCACATTTATTAAATGTATCTTCCATCTTTTTTAACTTTTTTTTTTTAATTTTACAAACTTCTTCAAAAAACCAATCCCAAGTGAAATGTGAAATACCAAAACTTGGGATATTATAACTTTTTGACAAGTCAAAAGCTTCAGGAACACAATCTGATATTATAAAATCAAAATTCTTAAAAAATCTTGAAACATTTTTTTTCCATATTTTTGATTTTTTTTCCCAGCTATAAAATATTTTTTTTGATTTTTTTAGATTTAGTGAGCCATCTTTATTTTTTACAGTAGATATATGGGGTAAAATATTAAAGTATTTAATCTTATTCTCAAAAATTTCTTTTAAATAAAAAATATTTTTAGATGAAAATACTGTAATATCAATTGATGGATATTTATTAAACAATTCTTTAATTATTGCTCTCTGACGAACCATATGACCAAATCCCTCATCAGAAATAAATATTCCACATTTTAAGTTTTGTTTCATCTTCTCATTTCTATAATTTTTTTAACTGCTAAGTATTCTTTCTTATTATGTATATCAATATAATTTGTTTTAAAGACACCTACCTTTGTACTAAGTGTTTTTTGGAATACTGTTTTATATGTCATTATTCTAAAGGCACCATTTTGAAGATTATTTTTATCTATAGCAAAAACTTCTTTAATTTTTTTATTTTTAAAAATTTTTTTGAAAAATTTAATCGCATTATCTAAATCTAAAGAATTTACTTGCGGTGTATTTACTTGTAATGAGATTACTATTTTGGGAAAAAAATTTTGTTTTTTTGCTAAAAATTTTGTTGCATGAACAACCACTTCTTGTTTTTCAACATTATCTTTGGATAAAAATTTTGGTCTTTTAATAAACTCGATTCCGTTTTCCTTACATTTTTGCAATATTTTAAAATTTTCACTGCTAACTACAATCTTAAGATTATTTTTTGATTTTTTTAGTTTTTTAACAACATATAAAAACATCGGAAGATCTTTGATAGGTAAGATATTTTTATTTTTTAATCTCTTTGAGTTTCCTCTAACTGGTAAAATAGTAAGAATTTTTTTTGTCATCTATCTTTTCAATTCTTTCTTCAATGCATCATATTCATTCATTTTTTGTTTCATAAAATTTATAGTTAGTTTAGTTTTCAGCGAGATTCCTTTTGGAGTTAGAAGATATATGTACCTATATTTTTTAGTATTTTTTTTAAAATTATTTATCTTTATAATTCCTTTTTCTTTAAGTTTAATTAAAACATAATTAAGCTTACCAAGACTAAGTCCTAACTCTCCAGCCATTTTTCTTTGTGTAATATCTGGATTTTTTGAAATTTTAATCAAAATATCTAGTTCATTTTGATTTTGAGATTTTTTTTTATTTTTGATGTTCATTTTTTGAACAAATTTAGTGTTCATAAATTGAACAGTCAAGTTTAATATATATTTATTTATGGTAAGCTTGATTAATTGATTTAAATTGAACCAAAATAACATAATAAAAATGGAATGTAAAATTTTATGGTTAACTGGTCTATCAGGTTCCGGTAAAACTACTTTGGCAAAGTCTTTAAAGAAAAAACTTAGTCTAAAAAAACAAAAAGTAAAAGTTATCGACGGTGATAATTTCAGAAAAAAAAATAAGAATAAAAATAGTTTTACTAAAAAAAATATTTATTTAAATAATCTTGCAATAATAGAATATATTTTAAAATTTAAAAAGAATTATAATTATATTATTGTGTCAGTAATCTCACCCTTGCTTAAATCTAGACAGAAAGCCCGAGATACTTTTAAAAAAAATTATATAGAAATATTTGTGAAATGTAGTTTGAAAGAATTAATAAATAGAGATACAAAAAATTTGTATAAACTTGCAAAAGAAAGAAAAGTCCAGAATTTAATCGGGTTTAATTCTAAAATAAAATACGAAAAATCAAAATTCAAAAAAATTACAATCGATACAGAAAAGAACAACATTTTTTTTTGTACAAAAAAAATTCTAACAAATGTCATGGAAAATGAAAAAAAAATTTAATTGGAGAAAAAAAACAGCAATATTTATAGGAAGATTTCAACCTTTTCATGAAGGGCATAAAAAACTATTTATCAATGCTTTAAAAAAAAATAGTCAAGTAGCAATATTAGTAATGGACAGCTATAAGGTTAATAAAAAGAATCCTTTTAACTTTAAGTTTGTAAAAAGTAAAATTAAAGTATCTTTAAAAAAATATCTAGGATGTTTTATTATAATTAAAATACCAGTTGTTTCAGAAGTAGTTTATGGTAGAAAAGTTGGATATAAATTAAGAAAAATAAAAGTATCGAAAAAAATAGAAAAAATATCAGCAACAAATATTAGAAAAAGTTTTTTTAAAAATGGTTAAAGAAAAAATAAAAATTATATGTACACTTGGACCTTCGTCATTCAAAAGTAGTGTGTTAGACAAATTAAAAAAAGAAAAGATTGATATTTTTAGAATTAATTTGTCTCATACGAAAACATCAAATATTGAGAATACAATAAAGTATCTTAAAAGAAAAAAAATTAAAAATATTTGCATAGATACCGAAGGAGCTCAAATTAGAACTACCTCAACAAAAAAAAAAACTTTTCTAAAAAAAAATTCAAAAATTAAAGTCTTTAATGATTCAAATCTTTCAACAAAAAAAAATATTCATTTTTACCCTAAGTTTGATTTATTAAAATTAAAAAAAGGGACTATAATTGATATTGGTTTTAATAATTTAAAAATTAAAGTTTCGAGCAAAAATTTTTCATCTAATTATTTAACTTGCATTGTTGTGAAAGAAGGAATGCTTGAGTCAAATAAAGGTGTGCATATTAACTCAAATATTAAACTTTCACCATTAACTCAAAAAGATATTTACGCTATTAAACTTGCAAAAAAATATAAAATAAAACATTTTGCGATTTCATTTGTTAATAATCATAAAGATATAGAATTAGTTAAAAAATTAACTGGAGAAAAATCACATATAATATCTAAAATAGAGACTAAAAATGCTGTTTTAAATTTAAAGAAAATATCTAATTGCTCAAATGCAATTTTAATAGATAGGGGCGATTTATCGAGATATATCCCAATTGAAAAAATACCTTTTGCACAAGAAATAATAATAAAAAGATCTATAAAGTTTAATGTACCAACATATGTTGCAACTAATTTACTTGAAACAATGATTAAAGAATCACTTCCAACAAGGGCAGAAAGTCACGATGTATATTCTACACTCATGCAGGGATCAAAAGGACTAGTCTTAGCTGCTGAAACAGCAATTGGAACAAGCCCAATAGAATGTGTTAAATTTTTAAAAAGATGTATAAATACTTTTTATTTAATAAAACAAAAAAGAATGAATTATGTTTTTAATTCAAATAAAAAGCAGTGAAAAAACCATTATTTCTTTGTGGCCCAGCAAATTGTGGAACAAATCTTACAAAAGCTATTTTAGGTACTAGTGAAGAAGTTCATCTGGAGTCAGAACCATTTTTAACTCTATTTCAATATTTGAGAACTAGCATAATTAGAAAAAATTTTAATTCTAATAAAAAGTTAAGTTTTTCTGAACCTTTATTTGAATACTACTATTCGTCAAATTCCATTAACAAACTGAGGGTAGTTCAAAATAGTAAATTAAGCACAAAATTAGAAAAAAAAAATTTACTCTCAATGAAAAAAAAAATCTTAATAAGAATGAATGACTATGTTCCTCATCTTAAAAAAAATATAAATGAACTAGAAGGTAAAAACTTTAAAGAAATTTTTGATAATGCTTTAAAAATTATTGATAAAAATCATGAAAAAAAAAATATTAAGTGGATAGGCTGGATGGATAGTTGGATAGAAGAATTTTTTCCAATTTTAGCAAAAGAATATTCTGAAGCAAGATTCGTGTTAATTTTAAGGGATCCGAGAGCAGCTATTGCCTCCTATAAAAATTATTTTAAAAAAAAAGGAAAATCAAATTTAGCGCCAATGACACTATCTTATTTAAGGTGCTGGCGTAAACAGGTTGCCTTTATAGAATATTTTAACTCTTTAAATTATTTAAAAAAAAGATTTATCGTAATCAAATATGAAGATTTAGTAAATAATCCAAAAAAAATAACAAAAAAACTTTGTCGTTTTTTGAGTATAAAATTTTCCAATAGAATGATTAATCCAGAAAATTTTATGGGCTTAGGTAAAAATACGAAAAAGTGGAAATCTAATAGCAATTTTAATGTTAAAAAAAAGGGGATATATAAAAATTCTTTATTCAGATGGAAAAAATATTTATCAAAAGAAACAGTTAATTTTATAGACTGCATAGTTGGTCCAGAATTAAAATATTTGAGATACAAAAAAAAAATTACAAAATTAGATCGTAGTAAAATTTTAGAATACCATGAAAACGACTATAAAACTCTGAAAGGTTGGAGAACATCTAATATATCTCCATTAAAAGATATAAACTATGATATTAGGAGAAATTTTATTCTATCAAATAAACGAAATAACCAGAAATCGATTAAAAATAATTTTTTATTTAAAGAAATATATTATAAGTTAAAATTGAATTATGAATAAACTTGTCATAAAAAAATCCACAATTGGAAATAAATCTAAAGTTTATTTTATTGCAGATATTGCCGCAAATCATGATGGGTCAATTAAGAGAGCATTAAGACTTATTGAATTGGCAAAAAAAAGTGGTGCTAACGCTGCAAAATTTCAACATCATAACGTAAAAAAATATGTAAGTGACAGGGGCTTTAAAAAATTAAAAAAAAAATTTAGTCACCAAAAGAAGTGGAAAAAAAGTATTTTTGAAGTTTACAAGGATGCAGAAGTTCCAATAACATGGACTAAAAAATTAAAAAAAAAATGTGATCAGATCGGAATTGATTTTTTTTCTACGCCATATGATTTACAAATGGTTGATCATTTAAATCCTTATGTAAATGCATACAAAATTGGATCAGGAGATGTGGCGTGGAACGATATGCTCAAAAAAGTTGCGAATAAAAAAAAACCTGTTTTTTTTGCAACTGGTGCCGCTTCATTAGGAGAAGTAAAAAATGCGCATAAAATTATTAAAAAAATAAATAAAAAACTTTGCATTATGCAATGTAATACAAATTACACAGGCTCTTTGGAAAATTTTAATTATATAAATTTGAATGTTCTTAAACAGTATAAAAAACTTTTTCCAAATACTATTTTAGGCTTAAGTGACCATACACCAGGACACGAAACAGTCTTAGGGGCAATTGCTTTAGGAATTAAAGTTGTAGAAAAACATTTTACAGACGATACGTCTAGACATGGTCCGGATCATCCTTTTTCTATGGATCCTAAAACTTGGAGAGAAATGGTAGTTGCATCAAGAAAATTAGAAAGTGCAATGGGAGATGGAAATAAAAAGGTAGAAAAAAATGAGTCAGAAACTGTAATTTTACAACGAAGATCAGTAAGGTGCATTAAAAATATTTTTAAAGGTCAAAAGATTCAATTTAACGATTTTGAATTCCAAAGACCTTGTCCAAAAAATGCAATCAAACCAAATGATTTTAAAAAGTATATTGGAAAAAAAATAAAAAAATCTTTAATAAGAGGTGATTATCTAAAAAAAAGTTATTTTTAATGTTTTTTAAATGGATTTATCAATAATAATTATAAATAAAAACTATAAGAAATATTTAAGAAAAAGCATATTTTCATGTATTAATCAAAAAACAAATTTTACTTAT
>MDSV01249181.1_pt1 | contig 13457 bp, 12 predicted proteins | sample 810851 | NCBI WGS metagenome assembly MDSV01 (sample SAMN05326640, study PRJNA326480) | marine metagenome | isolation source: seawater | place: Atlantic Ocean: North East | collected 2012 | reverse complement strand
AGTCACTTTCTTTAACACAATTTGCTGAAGAAATGTTTGAAATGGTGGAAACACTTACACTAAGATTACTTAAAGATAAAAATTCTTGTGCTGAAAACACTGAAATGTTAGCAAAGGAAATAATTAGGTTTACTAAATATAAAATTGTAGATATTTTTACTACTAAGAAAGATATCGAATCGGAGTTTAATTTTAATATCCCACTTTTAAGAAAACAGAAAAAAATATTCCTTGATAGTCAAACAAATTTAAGTGGAACTTATAAGTTTATTTTTAAAAATAAACAGCAAAAGGAAATTGACAATTATCTGCAACTTTTTGGGAGTGATACCAAAGGACTTACAAGGATCTTATCAAGGGTATACCTAAAAAATTTATTTAGAGTACCAATTTCAATATCAAAATGAAAACAAAATTTAAATTAGGTAATATTAAAATTCATAACTCTATGAAACCAATTGTCATATCTGAATGTTGTGACAATCATTTCGGAAAAATTGAAAATGCAATAAAAATGGTTGATTTATCAAAAGCTTCGGGTGCTGATATTGTAAAATTTCAACACCATCTTCCTGATGAAGAGATGCTACCTCTTGTGCCAAAATCGTCAAATTTTAAAGAACCACTATACGAATTTTTAAAAAAATACGCCTTAAAATTGGAGGATCACGTTAAATTAATATCATATTGTAAAATGAAAAAAATTGAATATTTATGTACCCCTTTCTCATTAAAAGCAGCAGAGGAATTGGTAAAAATTGGAGTTAAATACTTTAAGATAGGGTCTGGAGAAATGACAGATATTCCTACTTTAAAAAAAATTTCAAAATTTAAGTTACCTATGATTATTTCAACTGGTATGTGCTCGGTTGATGAAATTCAACAAACCTATGATGAGGTTGTCAAAATAAATAAAAATTTGATTCTTATGAATTGTACCAGTGAATATCCACCTCAATATGAAGACATAAATTTAGGATTTATACCAATAATGCAAAAAAAGTTTTCAAAAGCCTATATTGGTCATTCTGATCACACACCAAACTTAGTTACATCCTTAGGTGCTGTTGCATTAGGTGCAAAACTAATTGAGAAACACGTTACTTTGAATAAAGCTAAAAAAGGACCCGATGCAGATGTATCTATTAGCTTTGAAGAACTAACAACTTTAGTAAAACAAATTGATATATTGTCAAAAACTTTAGGAACCAATAAAGAAGTTTATTTAAAAGAGAAACCAATTAGAAGATGGGCATTCAGGAGCATTGTATCAACGAGAGATATTAAAAAAAATACAAAAATTTTACAGTCAATGATTTGGTCTAAAAGACCTGGTACCGGAATTCCGGCAAAAGAAATGTCAAAAGTAATCGGGAAAAAAGCTAGAAGAAATATTCCATATAATAAACTAATTAAATGGTCGGATATATTTTAGTATGAAAATCTTATTTGTTACCGGGTCTAGAGGTGAATGGGGTTATATCCGACCAATAATAAAGCTATGTATTAAGGAATCAATTGATTATAAAATTTGTGCTACAAATATGGTTTTACTTCCAAGTTTTGGTAGTTTGATTGATGAACTAAAAAATGATGGTTACAATGTCTCAGATGAGATATTTATGTCTCTTGACGGATACGATCATTTTTCAATGACAAAATCACTAGGAATTTTTTTAACATCCTTTGTTGATGTTCTTAAAAGAGAAAAGCCTAATTGGTTGTTGCTTGCTGGGGATAGAGGTGAACAATTAATGGCATCAGTAGCTGGTTCCTACACATATACGCCAGTTGCACACATTCAAGCCGGAGAGCGATCGGGAAACATTGATGGATTAGCTAGGCATGCTATTGGAAAGTTTTCCCATATTCATTTTGCAGCAAATGATGATGCTAAAAAAAGGCTTTTAGCATTGGGAGAGGAAAAGTTCAGAATATTCAATGTAGGTGCTCCACAAATTGATGAAATTAAAAGTAAAGAAGTCTCTAAAATTGAAGAGATAAAAACAAAATATGATGTCAATTTAAAAAAAAAATTTATTTTGGTTATACTCCATCCAGTAACGGAAGAATTCGACAACATTAGTGAGCAAACAGATGAGCTATTTAATGCTTTAGATTCTTTTAATTATAATTTTGTTTGGATCTGTCCAAATAATGATGCTGGCTCATTTATCATAAAGAAAAAAATATTAAGAAATAGAACTTCAAATAACGTTATTTTTGAAAATTTAACCAGAAGAGATTTTCTTTTTTTTTTGAAAAACTGTGAATGTATTGTTGGGAATTCCAGTTCAGGGTTATTGGAAGCTCCATCTTTCAGAAAACCGTCAGTAAATATTGGAAGAAGACAGCATATGAGGTTAAAAGCAAAAAATGTTATAGATTGTACATTTAAAAAAAAACAAATTAAGCTGGCAATCAAAAAAGCATTATCAAAAGAATTTAATCAAAAAATTAAATTAATTAAAAATCCTTACGGAGACGGTAATTCCTCGAAAAAAATTCTTAAAATTTTAAAAGAAACTAAAATCAATAATAAACTTCTTACAAAAAATATTACAATATGAATAATAATTTGGAAAAATATGTTGTTTCAGTCGATGGTGTTCTTGAAGATGCTGTAAAATGTATTCGAAGTAATAAATCAAGATGTGCTATAATAATTAATGATAAGTACAAAGTTTTAGGAGTAATAAGCGAAGGAGATGTTTTATCAGATATATTATCAGGGAGAAGTTTATACAATCCAATTAAAAATTCTATGAATATAAATTTTAAGTTTTTAAAAGCATTCTCAAGAGTTAAGGCTCTTGCAATTTTTAGAAAATACGGAGTAAGTTTAATTCCAATTGTTGATGAAAATTTAATTTTAAAAGATATATTCACGATTAATGATTTATTACTAGATGAAAAATGAAAAAAAAATTTTTATAACTGGTGTCAATGGTTTTATTGGACGTAATTTATGTAAATTCCTTATTGATAAAAAATTTATAGTTTATGGTATTGATAACTTTTTTTCTTCTGATAGGAATGATTTAAAAGAACTAAAAAACCCTAATTTTCACTTTGAAGAAAAATCTATACTTGATGACAATATTTATGATTTTGTAAAAGATAAAATTGATGTTGTTATTCATTTAGCGGCACAAACATCTGTTTTTAAATCCTTAGAGGATCCTTATTTAAACAATTTAATCAACATTAATGGATTCGAAAATATTTTTTATCAATCAAAAAAACTGGATATTGAAAGTTTTTTTTTTACCTCATCTTCGGCTGTTTATGGTGACAATAAAAATTTGCCGTTAGGCGAGGATCTTAGAGAATTGAAGCCATTATCACCGTATGCAGAGTCAAAATTAAAAAATGAGAACTTTTTTTATAAACACAAAGGCTCAATGAATATGGTAGGATTAAGACTCTTCAATATGTATGGAAGTAGAAAAGAAAAAAATTCATCAAATTATGCAGCAGTGATACCTAAATGGATAAACAATATTAGAAGAAATAAATCTTGCCAAATCTATGGTGATGGAAAATCATTGAGAGATTTTTGTCATATAGATGACTTATGTAATTTTTTTTTATTACTAATAAAAAATCATAAAAGAGATGGAGTTTTTAATTTTTGCTCCAGTAAACCTTGTTCAATTGAAACTCTTTTTTTTAAAATTGTAAAAATATTTTATAACCTTGGATATAAAGTAAAGTATCCTGAGCCAGAATATGTTGAAGCAGTTAAAGGAGACATCAAGTTTTCATATGGATGTAATGATCTTTTAAAAGAAAGATTTAATTTCGAAACTAAAATAACTTTGGATAAGGGTTTAAGACAAATTATAAAATGAATAATAAGGTACTTGCATTCATTCCGGCTAGAGCAAATTCTAAAGGTGTGAAAAATAAAAATATTAGAGAACTTAATGGTAAACCCTTAATTTCATGGACCATAGATTTTGCCAAAAAATTGAACTTTGTAGATTATATTGTCATTAGTTCAGACAGTTTAAGAATAAAGAAAATTGCAAAAGAAAAAAAAGTCGATTTTATTCTTAGACCAGACCATCTATCAACAGACGAAAGTAAGGTTGAGTCCTCACTAATTTATACGCTTGAAAATTTCAAAAAACGAAATCTTGTTGAGTATATATTATTATTAGAACCAACAAGCCCTTTCAGAGAAAAAAAAACAGTTAAAAAATGTTTAGAAATTTTAAAAGAAAAAAAAAATTATTCTGTTTTTACAGTTTGTAGAACTGATAAACTTTTTTTTCATAAAAAGAAAGATATTTTTTCCCCTTTATTCAAGAATCAAAAAAGGAGAAGACAAGATAGACTTCAGATTTATTATGAGTGTGGTGTAGTTTACTGTTTAAGATTTAAAGAATTCAAAAAACAAAAAAAAATATTAAACAAAACTTCTTTTGCATATGAAGTAAATGAGCCTGAAGCTATTGATATTAATACTAATACTGATTTTAAAATTGCTGAATTACTTTGTAAAAAAAAATAATGTGTGGAATTTCAGGTTTTTTAAATTTAAATAACAATTTTAGTCATAATGATCTAAAAAAGTTTTCTTTAAATATGAGCTCAACTTTGGAAAGAAGAGGGCCGGACTCTTTTGGTATATGGGTAGAAAAAGAGAAAAAATTGACACTTTCTCATAGAAGGTTGTCTATAATTGATTTGAATGAACGTTCAAATCAGCCAATGCATAGCAGTAATGAAAGGTTTGTAATTGTTTATAATGGTGAGATATATAATTATTTAGAAATAAAAGAAAAACTAATAAAAAAAAATGTAAAATTTAAAACTGATAGTGATACTGAAGTTATTCTTGAATGCATCTCTGAATTTGGATTAGAAGATGGTATTAAGCAACTTGAGGGTATGTTTTCAATTGCAGTATGGGATAAAAAGTTAAAGAACTTATTTCTGATTAGGGACAGAATTGGTATTAAACCTTTATTTTTTTATTTTGACTCAAAAAATTTTGCGTTTGCTTCAGAAATTAAGGCATTAAAGAAATTACCTTGGCTTGATTTTTCCATTGATAAGCAGGCTTTATCCTCTTACGTTAGATTGAATTATGTTCCAGCCCCATATTCAATTTTTAGTAAAATAAAAAAAATTGAGCCTGGAACAATCCTCAAAATAAATCTTAATCAAAAAATTTCAATAAAAAAGTATTGGGATCTAACATCGATTGCCAAGAGACAAAGTTTTAACAAGAGATTATTGAATGAATTTGACTTAGAATTACTTTTAGAAAAAAAAATAAAAAATCATATGATCTCTGATGTTCCACTAGGAGTGTTTTTATCAGGAGGAATTGATAGTTCACTAGTTGCAATTTTATCCCAAAAAAACTCAAAAAAAAAAATATCATCTTTTACTATTGGATTTAATGAGCAAAGCTATAATGAAGCAGATGATGCAAGAAAAATATCAAAAATCATTGATACCAATCATTACGAAAAGTATTTTTCTTACGACGAGTTTGAGAGATTGATCGAGAATATAGTATTCTCTTATGATGAGCCATTTGCGGATTCCTCTCAGTTACCTACAATGCTTTTATCAGAAATTACAAAAAAAAAAGTAACTGTTGCTCTATCTGGTGACGGTGGTGACGAGTTATTTGGAGGTTATTATCGCTATTTTATGGCTGAAAATTACAAAAAATTTATTTTTGATCAACCTTTAATTTTTAAAAATTTTTTAAGTAAATTAATTTATAATTTACCTGTTAATTTTTGGAATAATTTAGGAGTATTTATTCCTAATAAATTTGGAGGACGTCAATTTGGTGATAAGTTATATAAACTAGCAAAACTTCTCAAGGAATCTGACGAAAACTGTTTTTATGAAAGAATCATAAGCAACTATAATGATTTGTCAGATTTACTTGTCAATCCAGCAGAGAAAAATAAAAAATTATTTGATAAACACATAAATTCACTTTTTCCTGATTTAATTGAGAGAATGCAAATAGTTGATACACTAACTTACTTACCTGATGATATTTTAACCAAAGTTGACAGAGCATCAATGTTCAACTCTCTTGAGATTCGTGTTCCTTTCTTAGATCATAATATTGTAGAATTTGCATGGAACTTACCAATTAACCAAAAAATAAAAAAAGGTAATGGCAAAATAATTTTAAAGAAAATTCTTGAGAAATATCTCCCAAAAAATCTAATTTATAAGCCCAAAATGGGATTTGGTATACCACTTGGAAAGTTTATTACTGAAAAACTTAAAGATGAAATTGAATTTTTTCTAAACTCTAAAGAAGTGAAAAATCAAAATTTATTTAAATTGGATCATTATAAAAGAAAATGGAGTGAACATCTTGAAGGAAAAAGAAATTGGCAGTTTCTTATTTGGAATTTTTATATTTTCCAAAAATGGTATCAAAAATGGAATTAAAAAAAAGAAGCCTAAATTTTTATTATAACTTAATTTATGTTTTAAATAATTTTCTCAATCCAATAGAGATAAACAAAAGCTTCAATTTATTAAAAGATTTTAGGAAAACTAATCTCACAAAAAAGAGTTTAAATAAATATTTTTCTTTAAGTAATGATTCAAAAAAAAAGGCTATAGTTTTTTGCTATCCTAACATTAATTCAATTCTATTAATAAGTTTCTTTATAATTTCGTTAAAACTCAAAGGTTATAAGGTTATTGGGATATTACATAGTTTTAATTTTGTGATACAAAAAATATATAAACTTTTTGGTGTTAATAGTTTTATATTTTTATGTTCTGCTTACAAAGAAAAAAAAAAAAACTTTCAAATTGAATTTGATAAAGAATCATTAAAAAAAATTGAGTATAAAAAAATACCAATTGGTAAAATTGTTCTGTCAAACTTAATGAGAAAATATAAAAGTTCAAACTTTAATTTTTTTGATAGAGACATAATAAAAAAACAACTAGGCCATTCAATAAATATTATAAATTTAATGCAAAATTATATTGATGAGATAAAACCTGAAATATTAATTACGCAAGATAGAGGATATACACCTGAAGCTGAGATTTTTGAGACTTGTCTTATAAATAATATAAAAAGCGTGGAATTTCATGTTGCGCATAGATCTGAATTTCTAGTTTTCAAAAAATATAATTTAAAAAGTAAATTCAAGCACTTCAATTCACTTTCAAAAGATAATATTGAACTATTAAAAAAAACAAAAATAAGTATACCAGAGAAAAGAAAATTTTTTAAAGAATTAAACTATTGTTACAACAAAGGGAGATGGTATGAAGAAGTTGGGACTCAGTTTAAAAAAAAAAAAATTAATAAAAAACAGTTTTTTAAAAAATACAATTTGAATCCAGAACTTAAAGTTGCTGTTCTTTTTTCACATATTTTTTGGGATGGTACTTTTTTTTTTGGTAAAGATATTTTCTTAGATTATGAAGAATGGTTTAAAGAAACGCTTAAGATAATGATAAAACACAAAGAAATTAATTGGATAATAAAAGCACATCCTGCAAATTCGGTAAAAGATTATAGAGACAAAAAAAAAAATAAATCAGAATTAGATGCAATTCATGAGGTTGTTAAAAAATTACCTGAACATATAAAATTTATTGATTGTGATGATTCTACATCAACTATTTCTTATTTTGAATTTATCGACTATTGTTTAACAGTTCGTGGTACTGTTGGTATAGAAGCAGCTTGTTGGGGTGTGCCAGTTATTACTGCAGGATCAGGTAGATATGATAATATAGGCTTTACATTAGATCACAGTTCAAAAAAAAGTTATTTACGGACTTTGAATAATATATTAGAAATTAAGAAATACGATGATTCTAAAAAAAATTTGGCAATAGCTTTTGCGCACAGGTTGTTTTGTAGAAGAGTATTTGAAACTAAAAACATTAAATTTTCGTTTATAAGAGATCAAAACTTTACTCTAAGTGCAAATTTAAATACTGATGATATCTACGATTTAGAAAATTTAGAAATGCTATCAAAATGGTTGGAAAATAATGATGAAGATTATATAAATGATGAATTATAATAACTATTTATGTTAAAAAAAAAAATATCGAAAGATTATATTTTAAAAATCTATAAAAAGTATTCTAATGAATTGTTGTCGCTTACAAATAAACTTAGAAAGAGATACGAATTAATTAATAAAAAATCTAGAGCAACCTTTTCTGACTTTGAAGGTGAAATTTTATATTGTTTAATTAGAGACCGAAAACCAGAAATATTTTATGAAATTTCTCCAGACTGTGGGTATTCCTCACTGTATATTACCAGCGCTTTCAGGAAAAATAATTTAGGTAAGATTCTTTCTTTTGAGATTGAGCCTTATAAGTTTTCACAGAAAACTGAGGAATTAATAAGAAATAACCTTAATGGGTTTGATTATAAAAATCATGATATAATTATCGGAGATGTTTTAAAGACACACAAAGAACATAAAAACCCTGATATGGTTTTAATTGATTCTTGTCACGAAAAATGGTTTGCCAAGTGGTATTTAAAAGAATTGTTTCCAAAAACTAAAGATATTATTTTTCTTCAAGATATAGTTTTTATTGATCGAATGGAATATTCTGGTGAGGCAGAAGAAACTTTGAAATTCTTAAAAAAAAAAAATTATATAAGTCTTGGTTTACTTGAAAAAGAAAAAGATTTTCGTCAGATAAATAATAATTTCCCAAGGAGAAGATCCTTTCAGTCAAATTCGATTATCTACTCGCGTAAAAATATTGAAAAATTTAAGCCGGAATATAACGATATAACAAAAAATAATTTTTTTGATTTGGCTATATCTGATTCTGAAATTTATCAAATTGAAAATTTAATTGAGAGTGAACCAAAACGTCAGAATATCCATAGAACATATATAAGGTTGTATCAAACTACAAAAAATAAAATGTATATTGAAAAAGCTATAGGAAACGCAATTTTTAATATCTCCTTAACTGACAAACCTTTTTTAGAAATACAGTTTTTTTTATTAAGGTATTTCCATTTTGCTAATCTATTAAAAACAATTTTATTTAGGCCGTTAAAACTTTATAAGTTAATAAACATCATATTTGTTTCTTTAGTCAATAGAATAAAGAAATAGTAAATTAAAAAAAATGAGTTTTTATATTTCTCATATATCAACCGCAGATTCTTCTGGAGGATCAGCTGTTTCTGCAAATAGAATTCATCGAAAACTTATAGAAAATAAAATATATTCAAAAATATTTACAGGAATCAAATCACAAAAAAACACTTCTGTTAATTATCTAACAAAATATAGATTACTCAGAAATGTTGATTATTATTATAATATTTTATCAAATAAATTTGGATTCCAGTATGATTTTATTCCTTCAAATCTTTTTTTGAATAAAGAATTAAAGAAAACTAATATATTTCAGTTTTATAATTTACACGGAGGTTTTTTTTCTTTAGGGACTATCGAAAAATTATCAAAGATTGCCCCAATAATCCTTAGATTTTCTGATTACTGGCCGTTAACTGGTCATTGTGCATATCCTGGAGATTGTAATAAATGGAAAAAAATTTGTACAGAGTGCCCTGATCTTTCAACATATCCATCGATTGGATTAGACCAAACGAAAAGGTTATGGAAAAAAAAAAAAAGAATTTTTAGTAATATTGATATTACTTTGATTGTTCCAACTCATAAAATGTATAATGAGGTAAAAAATAGTTTATTTTTTAAAAATAAAAAAATTTATAAAATACCAAATGGAATTGACATCAATTCATTTTTTTTTGAAGATAAAACTTTTGCAAAGAAATCTCTCAATATACCCAACATCTTCACGGTGCTCTTCATAGCACATATGGCTTTTAATAATTACAGAAAAGGAACTCATTTATTAGAGAGGATATTGAATAAATTTAAGGATGAGAAGAATATACAATTTATAATTGTGGGAAATGATAGTTTTAAATGGAGAAAGTTAGGATATAAAAATATTCATACATTTGATTTTACTGAAAATGTGAGAGATAAAAGACTAATTTTTTGTGCATCTGATTGTAAAATATTAACCTCGATAAATGAAAATTTTCCAAATGTTATTCTTGAGTCTATGGCGTGTGGTACACCTGTTATTGCATTTGAGAGTGGAGGAGTTAAAGAAATTATAAGCAATGATAATGGCATATTAGTTGAAAAAGAGAACATTGAAAAGATGGAAGATAACATAAGACATTTAAAAAAAAATCATTCACTATTAAAAAAATTAAGTTCTAATGCTATGAAAACTATTAAAGCTAAATTTTCTTCAGAAGTTGAAATAAAAAAATACATTCAAATATACAAAAAAATTTTAAGAAAAAGTAAATGAAAACTATTCATTTCATAGGAGGTGCAAGGCCAAATTTCATAAAAATCGCACCTTTAATTAAGATCTTTGATAAAGAAAGATTATTTAATTCTCTTTTTATAAATACAGGACAACATTATGATAAAGCTTTATCAGAAAATATTATAAAAGATTTAAATTTAAGAAAACCTGACTTAAATCTTGGTATTGGTTCTGGATCGCATATTTATCAAATATCAGAGGTTATGATTAAGTATGAGAGAATTTTACTTAGAGGGAAGCCTGATTTAGTAGTTGTATTTGGTGATGTGAACTCAACAATTGCCGCTGCACTAGCGGCAAAAAAAAATGGAATCAAAGTTGCACATGTTGAAGCTGGACTTCGTTGTTATGATGATAATCTTCCTGAAGAAGTAAATAGGCGTTTAACCGATTCAATATCAGATATACTATTCACCCCTTCAAAAAATGAAAACTTAAATCTAAAAAAAGAAAATATAACAAAGAATGTATTTTTTGTTGGTAATATTATGATTGATAGTTTGGTTTCTTTTTTTAAAAAAAATAATGTTAAACCAAATTTTTCAAATATTGACGGATTAATCACACTCCACAGACCAGAAAATGTAGATGAAAAATCAAAATTTGAAAGTATATTAAAAAATTTAGAGAAATGGACTAAGAAATACAGGATACTTTTTCCTATTCATCCAAGAACAAAAAAAAACATAATTAAATTTAAATTATTAAAAAGACTAAAAAAGATAAATAACTTAAATTTGGTTAGCCCTCTAAGTTATTCTGATTTTTTAATGCAACTCAAAGATTCAAAATTTATTATAACTGATTCTGGAGGAATTCAGGAAGAAGCATCATTTCTAGGTAAGCCTTGTTTTACCTTAAGAAAAAATACTGAGAGACCAGTAACCATTAAAATGGGTTCAAATAAACTGGTTAAACTGAGTGATATAAAAACATTATTAAATAAAGAACTAAAACCAAAAATGAAAAAAATCCCTAAATGGGATGGTCAAACCGCAGAACGTATTTTTGAAATTCTAAAAATATATTTAAGCACTTTAAAATTATGAAAAAAAAAATTCCAAGGGTTTTAATAATAAGTGAATTTTATTTTAACGAGAATTCTGGTGGAGGAGTTTTATTAAAGAATTTATTTGAAAAGTACCCAAAAGATAAACTCTTCATATTACATGAAGATGTAAATGCAAATACAAATGCTAATTTAAATTCATACCTACTAAAAAAACCAAGTAAAATTGGTGGTTTTTTAAAAAAATTTTTACATCCATTATTTATTATGCTCTTAATTGAGCTTAAAAATTTTTATAAAATAAAAAAAAAAAAAAAAAATTAATATTAATCTTCTCACCGAGCTTAATCAATTTAGACCAGAGATTATTTATACTATTTTTGGTAATTATAATTTAATGTATTTGATTAAGCAGTTGAAAATGAAGTTAAAAATTCCTTTAATTACACACGTAATGGATAATGTTTTAGCAACATACAACAACAAAACTAAAGACTATAAACTTTTTAAGTATTTAATAGATTCATCAAAAATAAGAATTGCTATTAATACAAAGATGTCTGATGAATATAAAAGAATATTTGGATATAAATTTGAGGTTCTACATAATGGTGTTGATCGTAAAAAAGTTAGAAAAGTAAATTTAAAACGTAAAACTAAAACCATCACATACATAGGTTCAGTTTTTAAAAATGCCCAATTGAACTCTTTGGTAGAGATTACAAGTGTATTAAAAAAGTTAATGGAAGAAAACTTTAATATTCAATGTTTTCTCTATTTACCTGAAAGTCAAAAACGAATTTATGAGTCATATTTTGCAAAACACCAAAATATTTATATTAAGGAACATAATTTAAGTGAAAAAGAATATTTTAAAAAGATAAGTGAGAGCAATCTTTTATTATTAGCTTCAAACTTTGATAATTATTCTACAGAGTATTATAAATATTCATGGCCAGCAAAAATGGGCTCTTATTTGATGTCAAAGGTACCAATTTTTATTTACGGTCCTGACAAAATATTTTTTATTAATGATGCAAAAGAAAAAAAATGGGCTTATGTTGAAGATAAAAAATCATTTTTTAATTTAGAGAATTCTTTAAAAAAAATTTTATATGATTCAAACTTAAGAAAACAAACTTTAGAATGTGCTATGAAAAAATCAAAAAACTTTGAACTTCAAAAAATTCAAAAAAAATTTAAAGATATCCTTGGATGTGCTCACAAATGAAACAAGTTTTTTTATCTAGAAATGGAATTGAGATTAAGGAGGTGCCTGAACCAATAGTAGAAAGGGGAAAAATTTTAATAAAAAATTTATATTCATGTGTTTCTCCTGGTACTGAAATTTCCTCACTTAATTCAATAAAAAAAAACATTTTAAAAAAAATTATCGAAAAGCCACAAGTATTGAAAAGCTTGATTGATGTTTTAAAAAAAAGAGGCATTAAAAATACTAGAGGTATTGTATCTAGAAAACTAGCCGAGTTTTATGAACTTGGATATTCAAGTTCGGGAATTGTTGAAAAAGTTGGAGAGGGTGTTAAAAATTTTTCAAAGGGAGATCTAGTTGCATGTAGCGGTGGAGGTTTTGCTTCGCATGCTGAAAAGATACTCGTACCAGAAAATTTAGTTGTTAAAACGAAACGAAAAGAAAATTTGTCTCTCTACTCCACAGTTGCATTAGGATCGATAGCTATGCATGCTGTAAGAAGATCAAAAACTAGTATTGGTGAAACAACTTTAGTAGTTGGCTTGGGTTTTATTGGACAAATTACAATGCAAATTTTAAGAGCTGCAGGTGTTGAAGTTTATGGAATTGATCCTAATGATGATTTTCTTAAAAAATCAAAAAAGGATGGTTTTGCAAATGTTTATAGTTCATTTGAAGATTTGTCAAAAAGAATACCTCAAGATGTGATTAGTGTAGGTTTTGACTCTGCTATAATAACTGCTTCTAATAAAGTAGAAGATTTACTCAATAAAACTTTTAGATTATGTAGAAAAAAATCTAGAGTCATTTTAGTAGGTGATATTGATATTAAAATTAATAGAGAAGAAATTT
>MDSV01247658.1_pt1 | contig 13458 bp, 12 predicted proteins | sample 810851 | NCBI WGS metagenome assembly MDSV01 (sample SAMN05326640, study PRJNA326480) | marine metagenome | isolation source: seawater | place: Atlantic Ocean: North East | collected 2012 | reverse complement strand
TATCAACAATTCCGCATGAAATTTTCCATTTATTTTTTACTTTCCAATCAGCTGCAAACGAGTTCGCACTCAATAACAAACCCAGAACCACGATTCCTAAAAGCTTTTTCATTTTAAATAATCCATATTTTTAATCAACTCTATTAAATTTTTCTTTTGAAACTTGATAAAGATTTAAGTCATAGTCAATAATATTATTTTTGATTTCAAAATCTCCAACTTCACCAGAAAATTTATTTTTTGAAAAAAATTTTTTTTCTATTTTTCCATTGTTTTTATTGGCTATATAATAAATTAAACCCAAGACATCATATGAAATTACAGCTATTTCACTTGGGTATTTTTTAAAATTAATAAAATAAGTTTCTCTAAATTTCATATAATTTTTTTTATTTATTGAAGGAAAATAAATATGTTTAGTAGAATTTTCTTTAAATAGAGTTTCATCAAACCATTGATTTAAAGTAATAAATTTTATTTTTTTGGGATCTACATCTGAATAGAGAAAGGATGTTGTAATACTTTTTAAATTTTCATCAAAATCAGCTATAATTATGGAATCAAAACTTACTTCTCCAATTGTATCTTTTTTTTTTAACTTTATTAATTTTTTTTTATCACTTTCAAGGTCAGAATTTTCTAAAATTTTTATTCTTCTTCTCAAATCTTCTTTTCTTTCAGCATACCTTGTTATCTGTTCAATTTTTTTGGTTAATTTTTCTGGATCGATGTCATAAGAATATATTTGTGAAAAATTATGTTTTTTTTTTCCTAAAGAAAATTTAATTTCATCTTCATTTGAAGATCTCGGTATTAATACAATAGTTTTAGATAATTTTTCTTTTTTAAGAAAAGATATTATACTGTTAAATTGAGAGTCAGCATTTATTCCAACACTTATTACATTTCTAGGCAATTTTTTAATTTTATTTGTTAGAGATAAAAAAACTAAACTTTCTAATTCATCAAGATAAGATAAGTTCTCATAAAAAACAGGACCAATCACAACTGAGATACCTTGTTGTTCAAGTTCTTTTGCTGCTTGCAATGTTTTTTCTGGATTTGCTTCGTTGTCTTTTGGAAAGATTTCAATTTTTCTATTACCAACTTTATTTAGACCAATTCTTAAGGAATTAAGAATAGATATTCCAATATTTTTAAATTCTCCTGAAAGAGGTACAATTAATCCGATTTTTAAAATTGGCTTATTTAGTACGTTAGTTTCTGCGCGAACACCAATATTTGTAAAATATATTGTTATAAAGCAAAAAAAAATTATTATTAATTTCATAAAACTATATTTTTATTATATTTTTTCACTATGCAAGCTTCAATTAATAATAAATCTAAAACACAGGATATTAAACCTGGTTTATATATAGTTTCTACACCTATCGGCAACCTTGAAGACATAACTTTTAGAGCAATAAATATTTTAAAAAAATCTGAAATTATATTATGCGAAGATACAAGAGTTTCATTAAATTTATTCAAAAAATATAACATAAAATCAAAATTAATATCTAATCATAAATTTAACGAAAAAAAAAATTTAGCTAAAATTATGAGCAACTTTAAAAAAAAATGTATCATATCTCTTATATCAGATGCGGGTACACCAATTATTTCAGACCCTGGACAAATTTTAGTTAATGAGTGTATTAAAAATGAAATACCTATTTTTCCTATTCCTGGACCATCGGCAGTTTCTACCGCTTTATCTTTGAGTGGTTTTAGTGATAAATATATATTTTATGGGTTCTTACCAAATTCAGAAAAAGAAATTGAAAAAGAATTAAAAAATTTATCAAAATTATCTTATTCAATAATTTTTTTTGTATCTGCAAAAAAAATAAATAAGATTATAGAATATTTCAAGATTTTTTTTAGTGATAGAGATATTTTTATTGCAAGAGAAATGACTAAATTTTATGAAGAATATATTAGAAATAGCGTTTCATCATTAGAACTTTTTAAAAAAACACTAAAAGGTGAATTAACTGTAGTTATATCTGATAGAGTTGATAAAAAAAACACTTTAAATCAATTAACCGAATCTGTTAAAAAGGAAATAAAAGATATGCAAAAAAGATATAGTAATAAAGATGTAGTTTCCTTTATTTCAAAAAAAGAAAATATATCTAAAAAAATAATTTATAATTTTTGTTTAGAAAAAAAATAATGAAAAAAACTTTATTATTAATAACAATATTTTTTTTTCTGGTAGAGTGTACAGGTACTGCTTCTAGAGGTATTTTTGGTACAGGTGTCAGTATAGCTTTTGATCCGAGAACTGTAGGAACGCAAATTGATGACTCAATAATGCAAAAAAATTTACAAACGAGATTAGCTTTGAAAGAAAAAAAATACTTGTTAGATATTGGAGTTAAAGTTTTAGATGGAAGATTTTTTTTGACAGGTAAAGTAGATAATCCAGAAGAAAAATTAAAAATTACCAAAATGGCATGGGAAACTAATGGAACTAGATCAGTAAAAAATGATGTTAAGATTAAAGAAAGTTTCAATTTTAAAATATCTGCAAAAGATTTATTAATAACTTCTCAATTGAGAACAGCAATGATTTTAAATAAAAAAATTAAATCTTCAAATTATGCAATAGATACTTATAAAAAAAAAATTTATATTTATGGTATAGCCGTAGATGAAGATGAAAAGAAAGAGGTCATTAAAGAAGGAAAAGAAATTTTGGATGTAGAGAATGTGATAGCAAGTATTTTATTGATGGAAGATTTAAGCAGACAAAAAAATTAATTTATTTTATCGTACTTTATTACACCAGCAGAATAGGCTGCAACTGAAGCTAAGTTTAAAATATCTGATGTAGATGATCTTAAAGGAGCTATTTCAACTGCTTGCCCTAATCCAATAAGTAGTGGGCCTATAACTTTTGCATCTCCCAAAACTTTCATCATTTTATAAGAAATGGCAGCACTATGTTGTCCAGGCATAATTAATACATTCGCCTTTCCTACAATTTCTGAAAATGGGTAAAGTTCAATATATTCCTCACTTAATGCAACATCTGGCTGCATATCTCCATCAAATTTGAAATCAACTTTTTTCTTCTTCAGTATTTCTACAGCATCTTTTATGTGTTTTGTTCGGCTCGTCAACGGTTGCCCAAAAGTTGAATGAGATAAAAAAGCAATTTTTGGATTAAAACCAAATAACCTTACAACTCTTGCGGCGGATATAGCTATTTCTGCTAGTTGTTCTGAACTTGGGTATTCATGAACACTTGTATCTCCAAGAAATACAGTTTTACCTTTATTAACTATCATATTTAATCCAAACATTACCTCGCCTGGTCTAGGATCAATTACTTTTTTAACTTTTTCTAGAGAAGCTCCATATCTTCTTGTGTTACCAGTAACCATTGCATCTGCATCACCACATGAAACCATGCATGATGCCCAGACTATTCTATCGTTTCTTACCAGCCTATCACAGTCTCTTTCTAGTAAGCCTTGTTCTCTTTGTAATTTTTTAAATAAGAAATTTACATATTTTTTTCTTTTTTCACTATCAGTTGAATTTATAATTTGAATATTAAAATTTTCACTATAGCCAATTTCTTTAAGTCTCTCTTTTATTTTTTCTTTTTTTGCTACCAATATAGGAATTCCCAATCCACTATTTTTAAAAGCAATTGCTGCTTTTAAAGTATTTTCATCTTCACCGTCAGCAAATACAACTTTTTTTTGTGTTTTTTTTATTTGAGAATTAATTCCTTGCATTATTGTAACTGAAGGATCAAGCCGTTGTTTTAGTTGATCTTTATAAACTTCAAAATCTTTAATCGTTTTTCTAGCAACTCCACTTTTGATTGCAGCTTTAGCTACAGCTATCGGTATTACACTAATTAGTCTTGGATCAAAAGTTGAAGGTATAATATATTCTTTTCCATATTTTGGTCTTTCCCCACCCATTGCAGCAGCAACTTCATCTGGCACATCTTCTCTTGCTAAACTGGCGATAGCTTTTGCTGCAGCTATTTTCATTTCCTCATTAATTGTTTTTGCTCTTACATCTAAAGCTCCTCTAAAAATATATGGAAAGCCTATAAGATTATTTACTTGATTGGGATAGTCAGATCTTCCAGTAGCAACAATTGCATCATTTCTTACTTCAGAAACTTCCTCTGGAGTTATTTCGGGATCAGGATTTGCACAAGCGAATATTATAGGTTTTTTTGCCATAGTTTTTACCATTTTTTTTGACAAAATTCCCTTAGCTGACAAACCTAAAAAAACATCAGCCCCTATAATAGCTTCTTGTAGGGTTCTATTCTTGGTCTCAATAGCAAAAACAGATTTCCATTTATTTAAATTATCTCTACCTTTATAAATGACACCTTTTCTATCAATCATAGTAATGTTTTTTGATGGGACTCCATTTTTTTTAAATAAATTTGTACATGCCATTGCAGAAGCTCCAGCACCATTAACTACAATTTTTATTTTTTTTATAGATTTTTTAGAAATATCCAGAGCATTTATCAGTGCTGCTGATGTAATAATTGCAGTACCATGTTGATCATCATGAAATACAGGTATATCTAATAATTTTTTTAATTCATCTTCTATTATAAAACAATTGGGAGCAGCAATATCTTCTAAATTAATTCCACCGAAACTTTTAGAAAAATTTTTTATACTTTTTATTATTTCATCAGGATTAGAAGAGTCTATCTCTAGATCAATAGAATCAATATCTGCAAAACGTTTAAATAGGACAGCCTTACCCTCCATAACAGGTTTAGATGCAAGAGCTCCAAGATTACCCATACCAAGAATTGCTGAACCATTACTTATTACGGCTACTAGGTTTCCTTTAGTAGTGTAGTCATATGCTGCTTCAGGGTTATTAGCTATTTCTCTAACAGGTGCAGCAACACCTGGAGAGTATGCTAGAGCCAAATCTCTTTTAGTTATCATTGGCTTTGAAGAAATGATTTCTATCTTCCCAGATTTATTAGTATTATGAAAATCTAATGCTTCTTTATCTGTGTAATGATCAATTTTAGTTTTTTTCATTTAATATTATAATGTATACAATTGGACAATTTTAAGACTAATATGATTTATGAACCTATTTAAGTCAACAACCACATTTAGTTTTTTTACGATAATTAGTAGAATACTTGGTTATGTGAGAGATATCCTAATAGCAATGTTTCTTGGAGCAGGGCCCTTAGCAGATGCTTTTTTCGTAGCTTTTAGAATCCCCAATACATTTAGGAGACTTTTTTCGGAAGGTGCATTTAATGCAGCATTTGTTCCAAGCTATGCTTCAGAACTCGCAAATGGAGAAAAAGAAGCAGAAAAATTTGCTACAAATATTTTTAGTTTTTTAATTCTATTTTTATTTTTCTTAGTTTTAATAATTGAAATATTTATGCCTGTGTTCGTATTTATTATCGCGCCAGGATTTAGTGGAAATGAAGATAAAATGCAATTAGTTATTAGTTTAACAAGAATAACTTTCCCATTTCTTTTGTTTATTAGTCTGGCATCATTTTTTTCAGCTATTTTAAATTCACATAATAGATTTGCAGTTGCTGCCGCATCTCCAATTATTTTAAATATTTTTTTAATTACAATTTTATTTTTTGGAAAATTACTAGGTGATAAAATTGTATATTATTTATCTTATGCAGTAACAGCTGCTGGAATTGCCCAATTTTTATTTTTATATTATTATGTAAAGAAATTTTATTTACCAAAATTTTCCTTTAAAATATCAATTAGTGAAAAAATTAGAGTTTTTTTTTCCAAACTGTTACCAAGTGTTTTTTCATCAGGCGTTACTCAAATAAATATATTAGTTGGAACTGTTATAGCATCATTCCAAGCTAGTGCTATTTCTTATCTCTATTATGCGGATAGAATTTATCAAATTGTTTTAGCTATCGCAGGTATAGCTATTGGCACTGTATTATTGCCACAATTATCAAAATTAATTCAATTAGAAGATAAGATAGCGATTAATGAAATTCAAAACAAAGGTCTAGAATTTAGTTTACTTTTAAGTATTCCAGCTTCTGTAGCAATATTTGTTGCTTCAACTGAAATTATTTCTTCTTTATTTGGCTATGGATCTTTTTCAGAAATTAGTGTTCAAAAATCTGCATTAGCATTATTTTATTTTGCTTTTGGTTTACCTGCGTTTTCACTAATTAAAATTTTTTCAAGTTTTTTTTTTGCTAGACACAATACTAAAATTCCATTTTATATTTCTCTTTTTTCGGTTTTATTAAATATAATTATTAGTGTTTCTTTATTTAATAAAATAGGTTTTATTATTATTCCAATCGCAACCTCAATATCTTCTTGGTTTAATGCAATTGTGTTATATATTTTTTTAAGAAAAAATAATTTTTTTGTATTTGGCAGTATTTTTATTTTTAAATTTTTAAAAATATTATTTTCATCTTTAATTATGGGAATAATTTTTTATTTTTTATTAAGATTTTTTAATGAAAAATTAATTTACTCAGAAAGTTTTAAATCTATGTATTTATTTTCTTGTATATTAATAGCTTTTATAAGTTATTTATTAATGGCAATTCTTACGAAAGCTTTCAAATTGAGTGATATTAATCTAAAGTATTAATTTATATGAAAAAAAAAATATTTTCAGGAGTTCAGCCAACAGGCAATTTACATTTAGGTAATTATTTAGGTGCAATAAAAAATTTTGTATCACTTCAAAACGATAATGATTGTGTTTATTGTGTTGTAGATTTACATGCAATTACAATAAAACAAGATCCTAAATTATTAAAGTTAAATACTTTAGAAACAATAGCCACTTTTTTAGCTGCCGGACTAGACTCAGATAAAAATATAATTTTTAACCAATCGACTGTTAGTGCTCATAGTGAATTTGCCTGGATATTAAATTGTGTTTCAAGAATTGGATGGATGAATAGAATGACTCAATTTAAAGAAAAGGCAGGAGAAAACAAGGAAAATGCTAGTGTAGGTCTTTATGTTTATCCAACTTTAATGGCTTCTGATATATTGCTTTATGATGCTACACATGTACCAGTAGGTGGAGATCAAAAACAGCACTTAGAGATAACTAGAGATATAGCACAAAAATTTAACAATGATTTTAATTGTAAAAATTTTATTACTATACCTGAACCTTTAATTCAAAAAGAGTTTTCAAGAATTATGAGTCTTAAAGATGGTACAAAAAAAATGAGCAAGTCAGAGCCATCAGAACAAAGCAGAATAAATCTTAAAGATGGTAAGGATATTATTGTTAGTAAAATTAAAAAAGCCAAAACAGATAGCTTACCACTTCCATCTAACAAAGATGATTTAGATAAAAGACCAGAAGCAGAAAATTTATTAGGAATTTATTGCAATTTAAGTGGTGAAAAATTTGAAAAAATAATTCCAGATTTTGAAGGAAAAAATTTTTCTTACCTTAAAGAGAGACTTTCAGATTTAGTTGTTGATAAAATTTGTCCAATAGGACTAGAAATCAATAGACTTCTTAATGAAAAAGACCATTTGTTATCAATTTTAAAAAAAGGCACTGAAAAGGCTGAAATTAGAGCGAACGAAAAATTAAAAAAAATTCATGAAAAAGTAGGTTTTTTAGGTATTAAATAATTTTAAATATTATTTAATTTCAAAATAATTACTATATAAATACAATAATAATGTTTGTACAAACTGAAGAAACACCAAATCCCAATACTTTAAAGTTTTTACCAGGAAAACCTGTATCAAAAATAGGTCCAGTAGAATTTTTAAATAAAAATGAAACTGATAATGAATTAATCAGAAATATTTTTTCAGTAAATGGAGTAACTATGGTTTTTTTAGGTTCTGACTTTATTACTATTAAAAAAGAAAATAATTTATCATGGGAAGATTTAAAACATATAATAATTTCATTAATTAATGATTATTATCAAAATGATAAAAATAGTGTTTTAGATAAAAAAAATGAATCAAATTTAGAAACTGTAGAAGAGGAAAAAGATGAAATTGTAAAAAAAATTAATGAAATTTTAGATAGCAAAATAAGGCCAGCGGTTGCAAGAGATGGAGGTGATATTAAATTTAAATCATTTAAAGATGGATTGGTTAGTGTGGAGTTAAAAGGTAGTTGTTCTGGTTGTCCAAGCTCAGTTCAGACCTTGAAGCAAGGAGTTCAAAATCTTTTGTGCCATTATATTCCAGAAGTAAAAAGAGTTGAGGCTTCTTAAAAACATGAAAAAAAAATCTAGTTTGTCTGATCTCAGCTATCGTAAAAAATTATTACACCTAGTTAAGTTTTATAAAATAAAAGAAATAAAAGAAAATTTGTTAAAAAGAAGATTGACAAATAAACAAATAGAATTATTACTTAAAAAAAATCATATAGCATTGCCTAAATCGTCAAGTGAAGATTTTGGAATATTTTCTTGGCATATATTATATAAAAGTTTAGCTGTTTCTTTGCTTTTAATTTTTATTTTCAGTTCATTGCCTTTGATGTTGAATAATTCAAAAAATAATGAGAAAAAATTAGTACAGACAAAAAATAAAGTTAATACACTTATAGATATTGGAATAAAAGAATATAAGCAATCTGAAGAAGATAAAACTTTATTAAAAAAAAATTTAAAAGAAGATTCTGATAATTCAGTAAGACTAAGTGCATCTACACTAGAAGAAATTTTTCAATCAGTAAATTATGATTTGAATGTAATTAGAAAAACAAAAAAAGTTAAACCAATTTATATATCAATTCTTCCTTCAGAATTAAGTAAAATTGAAGATGTAAAAAAAAAGAAAGGTACATTTATTAAAATTATTTTACCTTTGATTTTAAATGAAAATAAAGAAATTGAATCTGAAAGAAAAAAATTATTTAGAATACTTGGAAAAAAATATAATAATATCATAGAAAAGAGATGGTTAAAAAAAAAGTTTACAGAATATAATATTAAAAATTCAGATTTATCAGAACTAAAGATTAGAATGGATATTATTCCAGTGTCTTTAGCAATAGCACAAGCAGCAAAAGAGACAGGATGGGGAACTTCCAGATTTGCACAAGAAGGCAATGCGTTATTTGGACAATGGACTTACAATGAAGATGGATTAAAACCTCTAGATAGTGAAGGTGGTGGTCATAAGGTTAAAAGATTTGTTGTTTTACAAGCATCTGTTACTGCGTATAAAAAAAATTTAAATACTCATAAAGTTTATAATAAGTTTAGATTAGCTAGAGCAGAATTAAGAGCAAGAAATGAAAAAATTAATAGTTTAATTTTAGTAAAACACTTAGACAAGTATGCAGAAACAGGAATTGAATATGTCAAGACTTTAGAAAAAATAATAAAACAAAATGCTTTGATGGATTTTGATAATGCAAAATTATTGCCAACAAGATTAATAGTTAAACAAAATATTTAATATTCTGCAATAACAAATTGAATACCAAGCCATCTCCAACCAGCTGTATCATTTAAAGAACAATTAATTCTTCCTCGTTCAGTAGTAAATTTTTTATTAATTTTTATTTTTAAAACATTTTCTTTCTCTAAATAAGTCTCGATTTTTTGCCATTTATTTCCTTCATTGGAATAACAAGATATATTTTTTAAATTATTTTGTTCTTTAAAAAAAAATATTTTAACTTCAGGAGGGTTTTGATTTTTTAATAAATATTTATTTTCAGGTAAAATTTTAGTATATTGAAAAGGTAAAGTCTTTATTATAAATTTAAATCTATCCAACTTTCCATAATTTTCATTAATTGGATATCTAGGAAGTTCAAATAAATTTTTTGTTAAATCAATAGCTCCCGAATGCTGTCCAAAAGCTAATGTAAAGTTATATTTTTTTAAAATTTTTTTAAAATTTTCATTATATTCTCCAAATGGATAAGAAAAGTATTTTGGACTATATCCTAAATTTTTATTGAAAATATTTATAGATTTTTCTAAATCTTTAATAATTGTATTGCTATCTTGGTCTACTAAATAATCGTGACTATCACTATGATTGCCTATAATAGCTAAACCACTTTTTTCTAATTCTTTAATTTCTTTCCAATTCATATATCCTTTTTTTCCAACATAATTTGTTGAAATAAAAATAATGAATGGAATTTTTTTATTTTTTAAATATGGCCATGCATTTATATAAAAAGATTTAAAACCATCATCAATTGTTAATAAGATTTTACTTGTATCATTTTTTTTTAAAATTTTTTCTTTTAAATTTTCAGGATGCAAAAAATCAATATTAAGATCTTCTATAATATTAATTTGTTCTTTAAATATATTCATAGCTATATTAGTTGAAGGGTATTTGGATTCTTCAAAACGATGATACATAAGTGCAATTATTCCCTTATCAAATTCAAAATATCTGTTATTTTCACCATAGGAATTAGTACTAAAAAATATGAAAATTAATAAATAAGTTAAAATGAATTTTTTAATCATCGATGGTGCTTTAAATAAAATTTATTTTTTTTTACAATTTAATAATAATTCTTACAATAAATCATATGAAAGTACTAAAACTAATTATGAAAAATTATCAATTTTGTTATTTGATTTTCTAAGAGATAATAATATAAATTTAGATAAATTAACAAATATTTTAGTAAATCAAGGCCCTGGAAATTTTTCTGGAATAAGGGCATCAATAGCATTAGTAAAAGGATTGACTATTACTAATAAGATTAATCTATATGGTTTTAGCTCTCGAGACGTCAAAGGAACAGATTATAAGAATGTTATTTCTCTATATAAAAAAGGAATATTAACAAAAAATTTGATTAAACCTATTTATATAGGTTAATATAAAATTTATGAGTGAAACAATTGAGAAAAAGTGTTTAAAAAAAGGTCTTAAACTTACGGACCAAAGAAAAATAATAGCTCGTATAATGTCAGATTCTAAAGATCATCCAGATGTAGATGAATTATTTAGACGTGTCACGGAAGTAGATAATAAAATTAGTATTGCAACTGTTTATAGAACTGTAAAATTATTTGAAGAGGAAGGTATTGTTGCTAAACATGATTTTAAAGGTAAGAAAGCTCGTTATGAAGAATTATCAGAAGAACACCACGATCATCTTGTTGATATAAAAACTGGTGAAATTATAGAATTTGTAGATGATGATATTGAAATTTTGCAAAAAAAAGTAGCTGAAAAATTAGGTTATGATTTGGTTGATCATAAACTTGAGCTTTATGGTATCAAAAAAAAAAAATAATACAAAGTATAATAAATGAAAAAAAATTTTTTCATTAAAACTTTTGGTTGTCAAATGAATGAATACGACTCAAATCGTATTATTGATTTTGTTAAAACAATAGGTTTTAATAAAACTGAAATTAAAAAAAATGCTGATTGCTATATTTTAAATACATGCCATATAAGAGATAAAGCTAAAGAAAAAGTCTATTCAGAAATTGGAAGAGTTAAAAAAGAATTTAAAAAATTAAAAAAACCTTTAGTTATAGTTGCGGGTTGTGTAGCTCAGGCAGAGTCTCAAGAAATGATAAAAAGAGAGCCTTACATCGATATGGTTATTGGGCCTCAGTCATATCACAATATTAATGATCAAATATTAAATTATTATAGAAGTAATAAAAAAATTAATGAAACTGAATTTGATGTTGTTTCAAAATTTGATGAATTAGAAAAAATTAAAAATACTTCTAATAAAATTTCAAGTTATTTAACTATACAAGAAGGTTGTGATAAATTTTGTCATTTCTGTGTTGTCCCATATACAAGAGGAGCTGAGTTTTCTAGACCTTTCAATCAAATATTAAATGAAGCAATTGATTTAGTTAACAATGGTGCTAAAGAAATTGTTTTATTGGGACAGAATGTTAATGCTTATAAATATGTATCAAAAAATAATACACATAAGATATATGATATAACAGATTTAATATTAGCATTAGAAAAAATAGATAAATTAAAAAGAATAAGATTTACCACTTCACACCCAAAAGATATGAATGATAAAATAATTAGCTGTTATGGCAAAAGTAAAAAATTAATGCCTTTTTTACATTTACCAGTTCAAAGTGGTTCAGATAAAATTTTAAAATCTATGAATAGAAAGCATAATATAAAATTTTATTATTCAATTATAGAAAAATTAAAAAAAATAAATCCAGATATAGAATTTTCTAGTGATTTTATAATAGGATACCCTGGAGAAACAGAAGAAGATTTTAATCAAACTTTAAATTTAATTAAAAATGTCGGTTTTATTAATTCCTATTCTTTTATTTTTAGTCCTAGACCAGGAACACCATCCTCAAATCTTAAAGAAATAGATAAATCAATTGCAAAAGAAAGGTTAAAAGTGATTCAAAAGGAATTGTTTAAAATTCAAATTAAAAGAAATAAAATTTTTGAAGGAACTGAAGTAGAAGTTTTAGTAGAAAATCAAATAAAAAAAAGTGATATGTTTTTTGGAAGAATAAAAAATGTCACCTCAGTAATATTTAAGTCATCAAATTGTAATCCTGGTGATATAATAAAAGTAAAAATTATTTCATCAAAACAAAATAATTTATTTGGTGAACATATTATCAAAAAAAATAAAGCTGCATAATTAGTGAAAAAGACAAATCTAAATATTAAAAATAATGATTTAAAATTTGTTTATTCAGAAAACGAATCTATAAGCATAGTATTTCAAGATAATAATATATTGAAAGGTGTTTTAGGTGAATTGAATTCAAATATTAAAGAGTTAGAAAAGCTTAGTGGATCAACAATTTATTTTAGGGGTAATTCAATTATTGTTAAAGGAAAACAAAATAGAAATGAGTCTGTTAAAAGGGCTATAGAATTTTTAGCAGAGCAATTGAAAATTAATGGCTCAATTGAAAAAAAAGATATAATCTCATCTTTAGATAAATTTATGATAAAAGAACATAGTAATAATAATTACCAAAATAATGGTTATACAATAAAAACACCAAAAAGATCTGTTATTCCTAGATCAAAAAAACAAAAAGACTATGTTAAGGGTTTGAAAGAAAACGATATTACAATTTCGACAGGTCCAGCTGGAACAGGGAAAACATATTTGGCAGTTGCTGTAGCTTTAACAATGCTCCTTGAAAAAAAGATAGAAAGAATAATTTTATCTAGACCAGCAGTTGAAGCTGGAGAGAGATTAGGTTTTTTGCCTGGGGATATGAAAGATAAAGTAGACCCTTATTTAAGACCTTTATATGACTCACTTTATGATTTATTGGATTATGAAAAAATACAAAAAAGAATTGAATTAGGAGACATAGAAATTGCACCTCTTGCATTTATGAGAGGAAGAACTTTAAAAAACTCATTTGCAATATTAGATGAAGCACAAAATGCAACTGATACACAAATAAAAATGTTTTTAACTAGAATTGGAGAAAATTCAAAAATAGTTGTA
>MDSV01243634.1_pt1 | contig 13458 bp, 10 predicted proteins | sample 810851 | NCBI WGS metagenome assembly MDSV01 (sample SAMN05326640, study PRJNA326480) | marine metagenome | isolation source: seawater | place: Atlantic Ocean: North East | collected 2012 | reverse complement strand
GGACGTAGCCCCAGTTTTTCATCCGTCGAAGTTATACAAACGCCCGGTCAAAACGGCATCTATCCGTTAAACGAAACCGGAATGTGGGGACCTGAAACCTCAAATTGGTCGTGGAGTACTGGACAAGACATGTATGCGCCATCTGTTTCCGGTGCTGAACGATTGAGCAACGGAAATACCCTTGTCACTGTCGGTACACAAGGAACATTCTACGAAGTGAATCTGTCGGGAGATATCGTTTGGAAGTACATCAACCCCGTATCAAAACAAGGAACGCTCTCTCAAGGAGATACCATTCCGAACGGAAACAACGCTGGAACACTCTCGAATACAGTCTTCAAAGCAAGAAGATATTCACCTGAACATCCAGCATTCGTCGGTAAAAACCTTACTCCCAGTAGTTACATTGAGCAATGGACTGACAATTGCCCGTCTCAAGAATCCATTCCGTGGGACTCAGACGGTGACGGTTGCATCGACGATTCTGACAGCGATGGGGTCTTGGACCCAAACGATACGTGTCCTGGTTTTGACGACCGGATTGATACCGACAATGATTCTGTTGCCGACGGATGCGATTCGTTAATCGACTCAGATAACGATGGAATTGAGGACTCTCTGGACCAATGCCAAGGTTTTGATGACAGGGATGACATCGATAACGACTCGATACCTGATGACTGCGATACTCTTTTGGATAACGATGGTGATGGTATCTCCAATTCATTGGATGAATGCGAAGGATTCAATGATACAATGGATGTAGACAACGATTCAATTCCAGATGACTGCGACACTCTGTTGGATAACGACGGTGATGGAGTTGCGAATTCTGAAGATGAATGTCCAGGATTTGATGATTTGACTGACATCAACGAAAATCAAGTGCCCGATGGATGTGATTTCGTGCAAGAGGACTTACCGAGTCTAACAAACAACTCGTCTGCTGGCAATCAAGATTCGACCGATTCAACTCCGATTGTTGAGAGCAAGAATGCTGTCGATAAACCCTTCATTTCGGTCAAAAACGGCCTTGCACTCACGATGATTTTCCTTGGATTGTGGATGATGTTTTACCTCATGAGCTCCCAACTATCTCAACGAAGAGAATCCAAACCAGACCTGTTCAGCGATACTGGTTTTCATGGTGTCCGTTCTATGATTGACTTACCACCAGTGGCAACAAATGATACCAGTCAGGCAGTTCCCATCCTTAACGAAATCAGAACTCCTCAGATACCTGCAGATGGTCTGCCCGAAGGTTGGACTGAACAACAGTGGCAATACTACGGTCAACAATGGATTGATGCGCGTAGGAAGCAATGAGTTTTTTATAAATAAAATTTACATGTTTTAAGGGCTCCCTAAAAAAATATGGCTCGGAGCAAGCCTTTTTATCCTTGTTTTCACAGGACATTTTGGAGAGAGTCTAATGACACATGTTGTTACCAGCGGTTGCGTCGATCACAAATATCAAGAATGCGTTGCAGTTTGTCCTGTTGAAGCATTCCGTGAAGCAGATACATACCTCGTCATCGATCCTGACGAGTGCATCGATTGTGGCGCTTGTATTCCTGAATGCCCTGTTGATGCAATTTTTGCAGATACTGATATTCCCGAAGAGGAAGAAGAATGGATTGACCGCAATGCGGATGAATCCGTTGATGCAGAGATTGCCGAGGGCGACTCACCCGTTCTTGCTGACGACTGAGCAACTTTTCGCTCACATGGCCTAAACCAATGTTCATGAAGGGTGCGTACTTGGCGTAGTTGATTGACATGGTTAGAACCGACTTCACTCAACTTCGAAACGGAAGCGATTTGCTCAAGCGTGGATTTGCCCGAATGCAACAAGGCGGGGTAATCATGGATGTTGTTGACCCCGACCAAGCAGCCGTCGCAGAAGATGCAGGTGCTGTAGCAGTAATGGCATTAGAAAGAGTCCCTGCTGATATCCGGCGAGACGGCGGTGTTGCTCGCATGAGTCATCCAGATATGATTCAAGGCATCCTTGACTGCACATCCATACCCGTCATGGCAAAAGCTCGTATCGGGCATGAAGGCGAAGCACGAATCCTTGAATCAATGGGCGTTGACATGGTTGATGAATCAGAAGTGTTGACTCCTGCAGATCCTTTTTTCCACATTAACAAGAACGATTATTCCATTCCCTTTGTTTGTGGCGCTACTGGACTTGGAGAGGCAGTTCGACGCATACATGAAGGCGCCTCGATGATTCGCACGAAGGGCGAAGCAGGTACTGGAAACCTTGTTGCCGCTGTGACCCACGCTCGACTCATCGACCAAGAAATACGGCAGATTCAATCACTCGATGATGCAGGATTGGAGAAAGTCTCCAACATTATCCAAGACCGATATCGAGTTCTTGCTGACACGTCTGAACTTCCAGGACTCCATCCTATGACCCCATTCGGTGCCATTGACGATACTATGGAAGCAAATATTCTCGAGATTCTCAATCAAGTCAAAGACTTAGGACGGTTACCAGTAGTTACCTTCTCTGCTGGCGGTATCGCAACGCCAGCTGATGCATCTCACATGATGCGACTCGGAATGGACGGTATCTTTGTTGGTTCTGGAATTTTCAAATCCTCAGATCCAAAAACGATGGCAGATGCTATCGTTATGGCAACTGCGCACTATGACAATGCTGAAAAGGTAACCGAAGCAATGGCTATGACTCTTGGAGACCCAATGAAAGGTGACGAATTGGAAACACTTGAAGTAAGAATGGACCAGCGAGGCTGGTAATCAGTCAAGTGGATTTGAAATTCCTTCTTCACCAAGTGCCCATTTGAGGGTTTTTACGACGCCATCGAGAGCCTTGTGGTTGCGGGCTGCTTCCTTCATGCCGTCTCTATCATCGTTCTTTTTGCACTCTTCAAACCAAACTTTCCAGTCGCTACGCTTCACCTCTGCTCGGGCAAGCATATCTTCAATTTCTTCCCAAGTGCGGTCATAACTTCGCTTAGGAGCAGACTTGTTCGACATTGAACCCTTGCCGAACCTCATGGTATTTGAGTCAAACGCCAACATGATTATTCCGATTCGGGTATACGACAATCTTGGTATTGACTGCCGGATTCGACAACAACTCCGTCGCCAACAACGACATTTTTCAACACACTTCCGGAACCAATCAGGACATGTTCACCCAATACAGAGTTGTGTATTGAGCATCCTTGCTCTACAACCGAATTCGACATAACCAGCACATCTGTTAATTGACTGTTTGATTCAACTTGAGACGAAGAAGAAAGTACACTCCCTGTAATTTTGCCGTGGTTTTCTGCAGATTCTGCAACAAACGAATCCTCAGAAAAATCACCGTTAGGAATTGGGAATGGAAGATTCCCTCGTTGTCGCATAAGAGTATGTTGTGCCCGAATCAATTCAAATGGATGTCCAACATCAAACCAAACTCCATCAATGGTTTTCGCATACATTGGCCATCCTTTTTCAAGTACCATAGGAAACAATTGCTTGCTAAAATCAAATTTAACTCCCTCTGGAACCATAGCCAATACTTCTGGTTCTAGGATATACAAACCAGCGTTGATGACATTGCTGAATGCTTCTTCAATGGTGGGCTTTTCCTTGAAGCGTCGAATAAACCCCTCTCGCAACTCACCATTCAATTCTCCATTATGAAACTCTGAAAGTCCAACGATTCCAAATTCTGTTGGGTCCTCAACCTCCCAAAGAGCCATGGTGACTTTTGCTCCACTGGCGCGATGGGCTTCAAGAAGCAATCCAATATCGAATGAAGCAACGGAATCTCCTGAACCGACGACAAAGGTTTCAGTGAGATGCTCTGCCAGCAGACGAACGCTCCCCGCAGTCCCCATGGGAGAATCTTCTTGGTTGACCCAAGCGTTTACTGTCGATGAATTCCAAGAAGAAACATGAGTTTTGAGTTGTTCGCCGCGATAGCCGGTCGTGACCACAATATTGTCAATGGATGCATCGATCATTGCGTCTTTTACAAAATCAATTACCGGGCGTCCTAAAAGTTCGACCATTGGTTTTGGGCGAGTCAGAGTCAAAGGTCGTAACCGACTGCCTTGGCCTCCAGCCATTATCACACCAAACATGGCAAGACCTCATCGACGTCTATTGGCATTCATATCGATTTTACGCATCGACTTTTTCTTTCCGGATTTGGATTTTCTGCGAGCTTTGCCTTCCGAATCTCCTTGACCAATACCACCGAATGTAATTCCACCGGAATTCAGTAATTTTGAGACCAACTCGTCAGCAACTTCTTCCGATTCAGCACCGGTTTTCATTTCAGCCTTTACTGAGGCATTATGGTCAGTCATCCAAGACTTACGCTCGTCACGAGCCATGTTCAACTTGTCTCGTACCTTGTTCACATCTACCATCAGTTCAGTGATTTTGTTGTGCATATCATCGGATTTCTTTCTCAATTCCAAGAATTCATTGTGGAACCGGTCACCTTCCGCTTTCAAGAAGTCTCGATGCGCAAATGCCTCATCAACTTCCTTGGAAATTGCATCTGCTCGGCCAACTGCTTCAAGCATATCTTTGTGGGCAGCATCGGCTTCAGAATGAAGGGTTTTGATTGCAGTGTCAAGGTCTGAAAGATCAACATTAATAATTTCAAATTGGGTAACTTCTGGGGCTAACTCATCAATTCGGATTTTCATTTCCTTAATTTTCTTAATCATTTCCTTCTCTTTTTTCTGTCCTACGGAGGATGTTTCAAATGTTTTCTCAAGATGTTGAACCTCTTGTTTGAGCTTGGCATATTCTGCGGTGGCAGATTTCTTGGAACCTTTCTCGTCACGCCGTCCTTTGGCTTGGTTGATGAGTTCTCGCGCCTGTTGCTGTAATGCATTTCTCTTTTCCTTGAACATCTTTATTTCTGAACGAATGGCTTTGATTTCGGTAACAACCAAATCGAGCTTTTCCTTATGCTCTTTGTACTGGCCCTGAACAGCATTGCGTTTGTCTGCAACAGTCCTAGCTTGTTCACTAAATGAATTACGTGTATTACGCATCTTTCTGACTCGAGCTTCCATACCTTGGAGTTCTTCTCGCAATTCAGCATCAGGATTTGGAGTCCCATCATCTGGCCTTCCGCGCATGCTGAGTGCTCAGAGTTACCCTTTTCAAATCTACCCATGGGGCGAAATGTGATTATGCTCCAATATTTCCAAGAATGTCACTGATTTTAATGAAAACTGCGACTGAAATACCAAGAATACCAAGAACAGCGGTGGACACGGCTGAAAAACTCAACAAACGCTCCAAGAACTTGGTCCTCACACGGACATTAATTTGACGCCCAATAATCAAATCACCGCTCTGTTCTTCAAGTCGTACCGAAACTGTCGCCTCGCCAAACCTCTCGGGGAGAAGAGATTGCCAAGCAACTGTAGAGTCCCTGAGTAAACCAGACATGATTCCAAGAACATCCTCGTCGCCCTCCGAAGCCAAGGGTAGAGATTTGGAAGACCACCAATGCTTTTCACCAGGATTAAGCCGATAGGTCATCGCTAAATCGTGAGGGCGGAAATCGGGTGATTGCACTCGCAGCACCACATTACGAGGTGAATCTGAGAGATTATGCATCAGCGTGAAAAGATTTGCTCGCTCATGAACAACATTTTCCATGTCAACTTCAAAGATAATATCTGAACTTGTTGCTGGCCTACCAGCACCTATATCTTCCTCGATTCGACCGATCATGCGGAAGAATGCTGGACAAGAGTGCTCAATATGTTCGATGATGGATAACCATTCTTCCATGGTAAAGATAGGATGATTACGAAGGATTTCCATGCCTTTATTTGTCAATACTTCACCAAGTTCCGATTCCATAGTTTTGAAATCGAGACCTTTGGAGTGGCGGTAGAGGGTCATCAAGATTTTCTCTCTTGCATATTGAGGGTCAATTGACTTTCGAAAACAATCTTCCAAATCCTTGGAATAGACTTCGTATACAGAACGTAGAAGTGGGTCCATATGAGTCTTTACGAGGTCGTTGAATACCAATTCAAGTGTCGATGGATGAATTGGAGGATTGTATGCCTGAAGGAGACCTGTTCTTTCATCCATATTGAAAGGCCGAGAACGGGTTGGAAAATGCTGCGAAAGTGATAACAAAAGAGTTGAAAATGACAGTAAAAGCAGAATTCGACCGTTTAGAGACACGATATCGAACAGGAAAATTGCTAACAAAAGTAAACTCGACAATACTCCAAAGGAAAGTGCCCAAGAATGCCTTGCTTTGGAGCTGTTAAGTTGATCAGCAAGGCTTTCATACCCGTGTAAAGATTGTACCGAGAGTCGTTCGGCGTTCAAACGTTGAACTTCTTTTTCGAAATTGTGAATTGAAAGTTCAATTCGATGCCGATGAAAAGTCTGTGCCAAGAGATATCCAAACAATATCACGAACGTTAGTGCAGTCAAAGCCATTGCGAAACTCAATCCAATGGCGGGTTCAATGGTGGACCACCATTCTGGAGATGAAGCAGAAAAAGCCAGTGCTCCAAAATAAGTTAAGAATGAAAAAGCAGGTAAAATTAAGATTAAGCGGAGCCCTGATGCGAGAAGTTGTCGGTCGATAGCAAACCAAAACCGCTCAGAACGAAGGATGTTTTCTTCCTCCGAAGAAAGAGACTCAGATTCCGGCGAGGGCTCCGAATCATCTTCTACCATGCTTCGCCCAAGAACAACATACACTAAAGTTTTACATCAATTCAAACATCAAACAACGCGTACGATGAGTTTCGATGCGAGTTCGGGAGAAATCTCGACCTCACCGGCCCCTTTCACCGAATATCCATCTTTTGCGGATGATATTTCGGTGCCAATTTCAATACCCAGATGACCAAGAACTTCTTGGTCGTCTTGGCCAAAGAACATGGCATGTATGACACCTGATGCTCCATCATCCAGTGCTGAGAGCAATTGAATTCTGGTTTTTGAAGATTCAACGCGAGACATAATCTCGCTGGAAGCAGATGGAATATCTCGTCCACTGGGGTCAAGAACGGGGTTTCCAAGCAACTGAGTCAATGCAATCTCAAGATCGTCATCAATAGCATGTTCAAGACGACAAGCAGTAGCATGTGTATTGCCTTGGAACGATACACTTTCGAGGAACACTTCGGCTAAGCGATGTCTGCGCTTCATTTTTTTCCCGTGAATCATGCCCGATTCTGTCAGAGTTGCACCTTTGTATGGGACATAGTCAACCAAGCCTTTCGAAGCGAGACGCTGAATCATTTCAGTAGCTGATGCTGGTGACACACCCAATGAGGCCGCAAGGTCACCATTCCGAACAGGACTTTCTGGTTTCTTTTCATAAAATTGATACATCATTTCGAGGTATTCGTCCTCAAATTCCCTAAAGTGCCCGTTCACCCAAATCACCCTTGTTAAGCAACTGAGGGCTCAGCAGAAAAAACTTCCTCACATGCTGGACAACGCACAGAGCCAGAATATTCAGAAGGAATCCTCAATGATTGATTGCATTCCGGACAATGAATTTCTTTCTTACCATCGTTTTCCTCATCGACAACCTCTACTGGTTCTTCATCTTGTTCTTTACCGGGCTCTTCTTCATCTGCTTCAGTACGAGGTGTTACTTCAAATCGAGTTGAGCAATCCGGACATCGTACAAGACCGCCATAATCTGCAGGTACTCGGAGTTGGCGAGCACATTCAGGACACCCGATTTGAATTTTCTCAGCAGTAGAAGTGTGTTTCTTTCGATTTTTGGCCGACACATTACTTTTTTGTTTGGTCGAAGGTGAGGCTGAATCCGTCGCTCGATTGTGATAAATTCGAGCCCCTAACACAACGACGACTGCAAGAACAATTCCCCCAAACAATCCAACCCAAGGTGGCTGGTATGCTTCATCCTCAACAACAACTGCTCCTGATTGAAATGTGTTGCTAGCAACCAAATTCTGCGAACCAACAATCCAAGTTACCTTAAGAGATGCTGATGTTCCTTCAGGCCAAGTAAACGAAAATGAGTAACTTAAGTCTTGATTCGATTCAATGACTTCTGTCGTTTTTTCACCCAAAAACTTTCCTTCCTGAGTCGAAAGAACAAGATATCCAGATGTTCCATCAACATCACCGCCATTGCGAATTTGGACGGTCACTGAACCTGTTTCACCCGGAATTGGACGATTTGGAACAGAGAGTTGACCGAAGTCTACTGTATAGGATGGGCGTTCATCAGGAACGGATTTGCTAAATGAAGTGAAACTTGCACCAGAAGTCCAGTTAACGGGGGTTGTTCGTATTGAGACTCGGTCAGTGTCGACAAATCCAAGCACGTAATCACCAGAGGTTACTCCTGGCTCAAGCGTCACAACATAATCCAATGGATATTCATCAAAACCGGAATCGGAATATCCCAATCGGATACGAACTTGTCGATCGATTCCTTCACTCATTTCAACCGACCATGAAAATCGTATTCCGTTCTCTGCATCCCAAGAAACCGATGAAATTGTGGGCGTTAGGATTTGTTGGCTTTGAACCGGAACCAAAAGTGTCCCGTTGAGGCCTGCATCAATCGAACCATCACTCGATGATAGCGACCAATTCACAGCTTGGTCACCTGGATTTGAAAGAGGAACCCAAACAGAAACTTCTCCCGCTGCATCGACATCCAAGTGAAGAGGATTGCTGGAATATTCGACACCTTGGGTTTCACAAACCAAAGTCGCATGGCCCGGGAAATCACCGTGGTTGCGAATCAGCATTGAGAACAGAACCATGTCGCCCTCATGCCATGGACCATCCAACATGGCTGGAATATTGGAACCAGCAGACTCAAAGGCTGCAGATTCAATATGGTAAGCATAGAAGAAGGGGGAATTTGACGCAGCGTCAATTCGCATACCCATAAGTTGGCAAACAAGTAAGTTCGGACGAGCTGTGGATGAAATTGATTGTGGAGAGACCGATTGAACTGGAATCATGACTTCGATATTCAATACAGACTCTTGGCCAAAATCACACGATAAGGTACCTTGAAAATCAAGAGTTCCAGTATTTGAAACATTGAGATTCCACTCGACAACCTCACCCGCTGTAGCATTGGTAGAGAGATATTCAATTGACATTCCCATGAGAGGAAGCGGTGGAGGGTGGATGGATATATTCACTTCACGAGACTCATCAGTTGAGTCACCATCGCCACTCAAATTGAGTGAAAAGGAGACCTGAGCCGTACCCTCAATTAAACCAAATGTGCTGTTAAATTGAACGACTACACTTGATTGGGCTGCAACTGTGAGGTTCGAAAAAGTTTGATTGTCGTAAACGCCCTCATTGAGCAGCGAATATGAGAGTGTTCCGTTCCAGGGATAATCGCCATCGTTGAGAACTGCGATCTCGGAACGCATAAAATCACCATCATGAACCGTTACATTTCCAGTATCAGTGCCGTTATCATCGATACCCGAAAACAAAACTTGACCTTCTGAAGCGAGCGATATATCGTACGGCTTGAGTCGATGGAGAGTCCTACTTAGGGCAACCGACTGTGTAGCATTCGGAGTGCCTACCTCGCCCAGCAATTCAACTTCTACAATCGTGTATCCGTATGGAATCGAGGTCAGGGAAAAATGGACTTGCTGAGTTGAATCGCTCACGACGGTAATATTCTGACTTAGGAGTTCAAAAGGAGTGCCATCAAAGCTTGAAAGTTCAACTTGCACCTCAATGTCTGCATCGTTGGATAGCAATTCTACAATATCAAAGTGAAGTTCGTAGGTGTCGAATTCTGTAGTCTCATAATCGGCAAGTGAAAAGGAACTTACATCGATAACTCCGCCACCACCAGCAGCACTAGCGAATGGGATGAGGCAAGTCATGAATAAGGCAGAAAGAACAAGTCCGAGAAACCTCGATTCTCGTTCCGTAGGTCTGCCCATAGGTATGCGTCTGTGAGGGGGGTTCTTCACTTTCTCGCCTTAACAAGTCGCTACGCCATGTTTATTGAAGGTTGGAGGGTGCCCACGCTGTATGGGTCCAGACGAGTTGTTGGAAATGACTCCCGCCTTGTTGGCGAAGTCGATCCTGCACCGTCGTGAACGCCTTGCTGAGACGATACCTGAACAGTTGGATGCTCGACAAGACGAATTACGTGCTGCTGAACCGCTCGCCCGCAGCGCAAAAGAGCAACGAGACGCTGTAAATGACAAAGTTGCCAACCTCAAAAAAGAGAGAAATACTGCTCGAGAGAAAGCAAAAACACTGTTTCAACAGGCCAATGATATTCGAAACTCAATCGCGCTCGAAGGTGGAGTGAAACAAGCGAATCCCGAATGGGCACAAAACAAACTCAATGAAAAACTCAAATCGTTAGAGAATGAACTCGAAACAAATGCTGGAAACCATAAAACCGAGCAAAAATATCTCGCTCAAATGAAAACACTTCTCCAAGAGCATGAACAGTGGGTAGGGAAGCGTAAAGACAACACTGCTGAACATTCCAAAATGAAGCAAACATATTCCGATGCCCGAAAGCAGTTGGAATTGGCTGAAAAGGCGCACCAAGCGTTACTGGAACAAGCATCGGAAAACGAATTTTTTCACAATACCTACCTTGAGCAAGAAGCACACAGGAGGCGAGCAGATGGAAGAACAAAACGACTCGCAGTAGCTCTAGATAGAAGCCAAAAAGGCATCGATTTCTGGCAGAATTACATTGACAACGGATTTGACGAACTCATGGAAAATGCCAAACGTGTGCAGAGCGGTGAACGTTCAAGTTTTGTTCGGCATAAAGAAGTAAAGAAAGAAAATCAATCACGCAACACAAAGAAAAATCGTTCCAAAAAACCAAATCAGGCAGGTGAAGAAGAATGAGTGACGAATGTCCAACAACTGGTTTCGACCATGCGCAGCAAAATCGCTGGCCGTACGTTCATCAATTCCTTTGCGACAAACTGGAACTTGGCGAACAAGATGCCTTCGATGCTGAATTTCTCGCTCGTTTTTCACAGGAGATTGACACTACTCTCGAAAAGAGTAAGCCAAGCGAGTCAACCCGCAAGCGAAGAAAGAGTTTGTTCCAACATCTTCAGCGTACCATCGAGCATCGATTCAAAGGCAGCACATTGCGACAATTTGGCTCCTCAGAATCGGGTCTTTCACTGTCTCATGGGGACTTGGATCTTTGCCTCATCTCCAATACTGAAAAACCCAAAAAGATTCTTCGCTCTTTATCCAAGACTTTGAGGAACCAAGATATGGAGAATATCCAAGTCATCGCCTCAGCGAAAGTACCAATCATCAAATTTCGAGATGAAAGAACCAAAATTCCCGTCGATATTTCCATCAACAACACTTTGGCACTCCACAATACCAATTTGCTGAAGCGATACGGTGAACTCGATTCTCGAATTAAGCAATGCATTCTCGCCATCAAGTATTGGGCGTCTCAACGAGATGTATGCAATGCTGCTGAGGGGACATTCTCATCCTACGCTTGGACATTGATTATGCTTCAGAACCTTCAAACAACAACTCCACCGGTTGCTCCCAATATACAGGACGGGGAAGAAAGAACATTGCTTGAGGTCGATGGAATCGAATACGACCTGACGATGTCAGACAATCCAAATCTCCTACTCAAAGAAAAAAATTCCCAGTCTGTGGGTGAATTACTCGTACATTTTTTCAAGGAAATGGTCGTAAATCGACCGTGGGATAATCATGTGATTGCTGTTCGAAACGGCAAGCCGATTTCCCGCCAAAGCAAGGGTTGGAAATACGCCAAACCACATGCATCAGATGCAGTCCTCATGGGCGGCAAAACCCGACTTGGGCTGCATTCGTTCCCAGTTGAAGACCCATTCGATCACTCTCACGACTTGAGTCGCGTCTTGCGCCCTGAAGGGGCACTCGACATTCAAGAGGAGTTGTTCCGATTTTGGTTTGGATTGAAAGAAGGAAAAGGTTGGCCAGAATTATGCGAATTCAAACATCCTGAACGTCGTGTTGAAATTGATGAGAAAGATTTGTTTGAAGACCTCCGGAAACTTTCAAAAGAGAATATTGGCAAGATGATTGCAGAAAGTGAAAGCAAAATTTCCGAACTTGAGCAACGCATTGAAGCACTCAACCAAGAACGTCAAAACAACATCAAAATTTCACAAGCTCTTCGTGGTATTTTTGAAGAAACATCCGATTTACGAAACGAACATCGCCAAATTGTACGTGGACTCAAACCACGTCAGCAGCGAATCCAAGAACTCACCCAAAATCGTGATGCTATCAATCAAAGAATTGGAATACCACTGTACCGAATTCGGGAAATGCTTGTTGATGTATATCAGAACCTCACCGGTGATGTCGACATGTTCCAAGTTCCTTCTCTCGAGAGAGAGGAGCAGCAATTCTCCTGGTTCTTTGAACTGCAAGCAATGCACAATGCTGCTTTAGAAGCCGACAGTGCCCATAAAGAATTGACGGCATTGCTGAAGGAACAGAAATCTGCAGTGAAAGAATTGAAGATATCCGAAAGAAAACAATCTGAAGTAAAGGCTGAAATTCTAAAATCTGAACCACTCCTTGCAGATATTCGTACGGAGTTTAGCGAGGCTAAGCAACACGACAGAAATGCTAACTCGCTCAAGAAAGTTATTCAAGAACGAAGAAAAGAATTGCGTCGACTACGAAGAGAGAAAGGACGAATCGAAGCATGGATTCGAATTTCTTCAAACGCTGGAGCGAACAACAGGCGAAGGAAAGGTCAGAAGAGGGAAAAGAAAACGGGACAAGCGGACTGGAAACCGAAGTTCAACAAGCCCAAAATCGAAGATGTCAAGCAGAGGGCTGAAAGTGGAAACTCGCTCTCTCTCTTGGATATCGATGTTTTACTCCAAAGTGGAGGAGTCTCTTCAATCCAAAACTCAAAACCATCTCAAAAATCAAAAAGAAGAGCCGATCGAAAGAAGAAACAGAATCTCAACCTCTCTGCTCGTCGTGGAGAGCGTTCTCAATCAAAAAAAGGTCGTAAGGACTGAGGGATTTTATGGACGGCGTCCAATGGATGTATGGATTTGAACCCGATTCTATGTCAATAGAATGGAAGGAGCGCGTTCGAAAGTTGTTTCTTGATGAAACTGGTGAAGCATACACCATCGATTCAATCTCCAATCTACAAGTACCCGAGTGGAAAGGAAACCTTCTGTTGATTGACCCTGAAGAATACCCAAATGCGAGTTCCTTGCTCGGGGTGATGTGGGCCTTGCCCCACGAAGAACATGGAGTTCGTATCGCTGCATTTGTCATTGATGCCTCACAACAATCAGATGGCTGGGGCTCAAAAGCATGGCAACATCTTGTCGATATTTGTCGTGCTGAAGGAAAGAAGTTCATCCAATTGGAGGTAAAAGCAGAAAATATCCGTGCTCAAAAATTCTATAGATTAAG
>MDSV01195250.1_pt1 | contig 13458 bp, 12 predicted proteins | sample 810851 | NCBI WGS metagenome assembly MDSV01 (sample SAMN05326640, study PRJNA326480) | marine metagenome | isolation source: seawater | place: Atlantic Ocean: North East | collected 2012 | reverse complement strand
TTTATTAAAAATTATCTTGATATTAATATTATAAATAAAAAAAAATATAAATTTAAAGCAAAAAAAATATATTTTTAATGCTACTTTATCCAACCTTAATAAATTTTGTACTTTTAATATTTTCTCAAATTATTGTTTTTAAGATTTTCAAGTTTAAGAAAAAATGGCATTTAATTTCAACATTTATTTTCATAATAATTTTTTTTCTATTAAATAATAAAGATATCAAATCGATTGAGTTTTTAAATTATCTAATTTTTAATTCAACTATATTGATAAGTTATCTAATTTTTTTGACTTTAATTTTTAATGAAAGTCCAACCTTATTTTATTTGGAAAATAATGATTTATCAAAATTTAAAGAAAGAGGTTTTGTAAAAGATAGATTAAATTTAATGTTAGATAATAATTTAATCAACAAAGACATGAAAATTACATTAAAAGGTATTAATTTACTGAATATTTCAAATCTTCTAAGTAATATTTTTTTCAAAGAAAATGATTAGTTTTTTAATTTTAAATATAATTTCTATGATTATTATTAATTTTTTTAAGATCAATTCATTAAAAAAAATAGTATTTTTTTTTCTTATAAATTTTGTTTATATTATTTTTATTTCCAGCAATTTATATAGTTTAATTGAACATCTTATTTTTTTGATATGCGTTTTATATATTTTTGTAAATTTTTATACAATTAGATATAGCTCTATTAGACTTGAAATTTTAAAAGATTTAAGTTTAGGTAAAAAAATAATTTCTGAAGAAGATCTATATAATAACAGAAAAAAAAGATTAGAAGATGTAAATACGACTTTTATGAAAAAAAATCTTTTTTTAATAATACTTTTTTTAGTACAAAATTTAAAAAAAATTCTTATTTAAAATTTTTGTCATAATAAACTGTTTCTAAATTTTTTAACTTCTTCAAATTTATTTCATAAAATTTGATAATATCTTTTAAAGAACTTTCAAAACTATTACTTGGTTTCCAACCTAATTCTTTAATAGTTTTTTTACAATTTAATTTATAGGTTTTATCTTTACCTATTCTATCTTTTTTAACTTTAATTAAATCTTTATATTTAAAATTTTTTAAACGACATATCATTTTTATTACATCTTTAATTGAATAAAATTTTTTTGTTGAGAAATGGTAAGAAGATTTTGCATTTCCTTTTAATAGGGCTAAATAAATTCCTTTAGAAAAATCATAACTATCAATAAAATTTCTTTTACTTGTTCCATTTCCTTGTAACGGAAATTTTTTGTTAGTTAAAATACTTAAAATTACTTTAGGTATTAATCTATAATTAGGTTGTCCTATTCCAAAGAAATTTGAAAATCTACAAATGATATATGGAAAGTTAAATGATTTTCCATAGGATTTTAATAATAATTCATATGATAGTTTCGAAATAGCATATGGAGTTGTGGGATTAAAATAACCACAATCTTCTTTAATAGATTTTTCGCTCGATCCGAATACTTCAGGAGTTGAAATGTATATATATTTTTTAATAAAAGATAAATTGATTAGTTTCTTTAGTAAAATTGATTTATTTTTCAAATTAGAGTCAAAATAAATTTCAGGTTTAATCCAACTTTCATTGACCATACATATAGATGCAAAATCAACGATATAATTTGGCTTAAGCTTTTTAATAATCTTTATTAAATGATTTATGTTTTTATCTAAATCAATTCTTATATTTCTTAAATTTTTTTTATTTTTATTCTTTAAATGTGGTTGATATAGTATGTTTTTTTTTCTACGATAAGTAGTGACAACAAAATAATTTTTTTTAAGCATATAATTTGCAAAAGAAGACCCACTAAAACTCGAACCACCTAAAATTAGTATTTTTTTCATTTTTTCATTTTATTAATTAAATTAATATTTATATATTTAATTAAATATTAAATAATAAATAAACTTAATATTAATGAATAAAAGAATAAATAAAAAATTTAAAATAGGCCTAGCTCATGGAGTTTTTGATATTCTCCATATAGGTCATATTGAATATTTCAAAAAAGCTAAAACTTATTGTGATAAATTACTGGTATCAGTGACAGAAGATAAGTTTGTTAATAAGGGTCCTAATCGACCAGCATTTAAAATTTCTGAAAGAGTAAAGATGTTGAAATCAATTAAATACATAGATCAAGTAATTGTAAGTAAAAAATCAACGTCTGTTGATATAATTAAAAAATTTAAACCAGATTTTTATATTAAAGGAAAAGATTATAAGGACCTAGTTTTAAATCCTAATAAAAATTTAAAACTTGAGATGGATGCAATTAAAAAAAATAATGGAAAGTTTTTGATAATTGACACAAAACTGAAATCTTCAAGTAAAATATTAAATGAAAATTTTAATTATTTAGATCAGGAAGTAAGATCTTTTTTGAAGAGCATAAATAAAGAAAAGTTTGCAATAAAATTAAAAGAACAATTATTTAAGAATCATCAAAAAAAAATTCTATTAATAGGAGAACCAATTATTGATATTCACTGCAATGTTAAAGTTTTAGGTAAATCTCAAAAAAGCAACGTTGTCTCAACAAATTTTGTAAAAAATGAGCAATTTGGAGGCGGATCAATTTTAGCATCAAATTTTATAGGAGAATTTTTTGATAATGTTGATTTACTAGCATTTATAAATTCTAATAATCAAAAAATTTTTAATAAATATTTAAACAAAGATATTAAGTTAAAGAAAATTTTTTCAAGCTCTGAAAAAATAATAGAAAAGAAGAGATTTGTTGATGAATATTCAAAAAATAAGTTATTTCAAATTAATCACAATGAAAAGTATAGGCTATCACATAAAAATGAAAATCTATATTTTAATCAACTAAAAAAAATTATCAAAAATTATGATGAGTTGATTGTTTTTGATTATGGATATGGATATATGTTTGAAAAAATTTTAGGATTATTCAAAAAATATCCAAATAAGATTAATGTTAATTGTCAGACAAATTCCTCAAATTTTGGTTTTAATTTGATAACTAAATATTTTAATGGAAATGTAGCATCAGTTGATGAGGTTGAATTTAGACTTTGTGTACAGAATAAAAATGAGTCAGTTATATCTTTAATAAAGAAAAATAAACGAATAATAAATAAATTTAAAATATTTATTATAACAATGGGTGTTAAAGGTTGTTACATTATATCAAAAAATAAAATACATTTTATTCCTACAGTTTTTAAAAATACGTTTGATACAACTGGTTGTGGAGATATTTTCTTTTCTGCATTCGTGTTTTTTAATTCTCTTAAAATATTTGATATTAAAGAACTCGGACTATTATCACATATAGCAGGGGGCATGCATGCAAATTACCAAGGTAACAAGAATTTGATAAATAAAAATAACTTATTCCAGATCATTCAAACTATTATAAAATAGTTTTATTATTTTTAAAATCTAGTGTAAGTACTCTTCTATGAAAGTTTCAGATCATATTGCAAATATTCTCTCAAAAAAAACATCAATTATTTTTGGTGGACAAGGAAGTAGTGTAATTCATTTAGTAGATAGCATTATCAAACATAAAAAATTAACTTTTATACCAGGACAGAGTGAGCAAGGATCTTCTTTAGCAGCTGATGCTTATTATAGAGCTTCAGGAAAAATAGGTGTTACATTAGGAACAAGTGGACCTGGCATTTTAAATTTTTTGCAGGGAATGGCTTGTTCATATTTTGACTCAATTCCCTCACTTTATATAGCCGGAGCACCAGTCGTATCTCATTTGAGAAAAAATAAACATATAAGACAAATAGGCTTTCAAGAAATGGAAGTTCAAAATATGGTAAAACCTATTACAAAATATTCTTGTTTAATAAAAAATGTTAATCAAATTGATTATGAATTTAATAAAGCTTTTGATATAGCATTCAATAATAGAATGGGGCCAGTTTTAATTGAAATTCCAGATGATATTTCAAGATCAGAAACTTCCAAAAAAAACAAAGTTTATTATCCAATTAAAGTAAAGAAATCATCACAAAAAAAACTTAAATCAAAGAAAGTTATAGAATTATTTGAAAAATCTAAAAGACCTTTGTTGATATTAGGTAATGGCATTAGGTTGAGTAATTCAACTAATTTGGTTAAAAAATTTATAAAAAAATATAATTTACCTTATACTTGCAGTTGGGGTATTTCAGATTTATTTAATACTAATGATAATCTGAACGCTGGAAGTTTTGGAGTTGCAGCAACAAGATATGGAAATTTTACTTTACAAAAAGCGGATTTAATTTGCTGTATTGGGACTAGACTTGGGACTCAAGCGGTTGGAGGTGATCCAAAAAAATTTAGCCCAAGTTCAAAAAAAATTTTAATTGATATTGATCCTAACGAATTTAAGAGTCAAAGATTACCCAAAATTGATATTAAAATTAATGCTAGCATAAAAGATTTTATGAAGTCGCTTCTTTCTAAAAATATTAAAATAGAAAAATCTAAAATTTATAAATGGTCAAAATTCATAAATGAACTTAAACTAAAATTTCCAATTTTGTCCAAAAAAAATTATTCTAATAAAAAATTTGTAGACCCATACTATTTTTTTGAAACTTTATCAAATTTTATTAAAAATAACTCTATCGTTATCCCAGATGCAAGTGCAAATCTTATCTGGACTTATCAAGCTTTTAAGATGATTAAAAAAATTAATATGTTTACTGCATTCAATCATTCTCCTATGGGATATTCGCTTGCAGCAAGTGTTGGTGCCTATTTTGCAGATAAAAGAAAAATGATCACCGCAATTATTGGAGATGGTTCAGTACCAATGAATGTTCAAGAGCTGGAAACAATCAAAAATTACAATGTAAATGTTAAAATTTTTGTAATAAATAATAATGGTTATTCACTTATTAAACAAACACAAGAAACTTGGCTTAATTCTAGATATGCAGGTGTTGATAAATCAAGCGGGTTAAGTTTACCAGATAACACCAAAATAGCTAAGTCTTATGGAATTCCAAGTATAATAATCAAAAATAATAGTGAACTTAAAAAAAAATTAAAAAAAATTTATAACACTAAAGGACCGCTTTTGATTGATGTAAGAATAGATCCGACTGCACGAGTTGCTCCAAAGATTGAATATGGAAAACCACTACATGACATGAGCCCATCATTGTCAAAAAAAATGATAAATGAAATAATGAGTAAATAATTTTATGTCACATTTTGATTATGGATATTTTAAATTTAGCACAAAGAAGCCTAAAGAAAAAAATAATAATTTAGACCGAAAAAAACTATTAAAAACCAGAAATATAAAAAGAAAAGTTGTGGCTAATGAATTTAGCTATGAATTTTATGATGGTGATAGAAAAAATGGATATGGTGGATACAAATATGATGGTAGATGGAAACTTTTTCTAAAAAAAATAATCAAACAGTATAAGTTAAATAAAAACTCTAAAGTTTTGGATGTTGGAGCAAAAAAAGGATTTTTCATGCATGATTTAACTTTAATGGTTCCAGGCATTAAGGTTTATGGAATAGAAGATCATAGATATCCAATAATGAAAGCTCAAAAAACTGTAAAGAAAAATATAAAATTTGTTAAATCTTATTGTGATATGAATTACTCAAAAAATCATTTTGATTTTGTTCATGCTCACAACTCAATTTATAGATATAGTTTTAAAGATCTAATTAAGATAATATATATTATCTCAAAAATTTCAAAAAAATCCCATATAACAATACCAGCTTATGAAACAAACATAGATAGGCTAAAATTTTTAGATTGGTCATTGCTTGGTGGTGTCATTTTGAAGAAAAAGGAATGGATACAACTATTTAAAATAATTGGCTACAAAGGAGACTATTATTTTTCTGGTACTAAAAGTTATGGGATTTGATTAATGAATTTTAAAGCGGCAGTTTTAGTAAAAAAAAATAACATTAAAATTTTAGATTTAAAAAAACCTAAGTTAAATAAAGCACAATTATTTGTCAAAATTGTTTATTCATCTATATGCCATACTCAATTATCAGAAATAAAAGGTACTAGAGGAGAAGATAAATTTTTACCACACTGTCTTGGACATGAAGGTGTTGGTGTAATTATAGATAAGCATAACTCAGTTAAGAAATTTAAAATAAATGACTATGTTTGTTTGAGTTGGATCAAAAGTAAAGGTAAAGATGCTGGGGGAGTAATTTACAGAGATACAAAAAATAGATTAATCAATGGAGGACCAGTTCATACCTTAAATGAATTTGCAGTAGTTAGTGAGAATAGATTATATAAATTAAAAGGCAGTAAAAATCTTAAATCAAAAGTTTTGCTTGGATGTGCTTTATCAACTGCATATAGCGCCTTAAAAAATAAAGAATTGGATAAATTAAAATCTATTTGTATCATTGGTTGTGGTGGGCTTGGATTAGCTACAATTTTAGTAGCAAAAAAATTAGGATTTAGAGACATTATTGCTGTTGATAAAGTAAAGAGTAAGTTGATCGCTGCAAAAAAATTAGGTGCAAATTATTTTTTTAAATCATCAGATTCTATAAAAAATTTTATTAATTTAGACGTTGTTGTAGAATGTACCGGAAACATAGATGTATTAAAAAAATCAATAAGTTATCCAAAAAAATTTGGTGGTAAATTTGTTTTTATAGGAAACTATCCTTACAAGAGTAAAATTGATTTAGATCCATGGTTAATCATTCAAGGAATAACATTTATGGGTGCGTGGAATAATTTAAAACCTTTTGATAATATGTTTAAGAAGTTAGAAAATATTATTAAAGACAAAAATTTAAAAATTTTTTTTGGAAATAAGATTTATAGTCTTAGAAATATAAATAAAGCTCTAAAAGATTTTGAAAATGGTACTGTTATTAGACCTCTCATAAAGTTTTAGATATTTATCTTAGAAAACTTATAATTAAATTTTAATAAAATATAAAACATTGAAATAATTTGAAGACTAACAAGATGTTTAGATGTTGCCCAACCTATAATATTGGGCATTAAAGCCAATCCCACAATACTTAAAAAATAAATATCATGTTTTTTTTTTACAAAGTAATTTAATTGGAATTTTTTATCTTTAAAAAAAAGTAAGTAAAAAGCGGTTAAAATTGAAATATTAAAAAAAATTCTATTGATTATATGGCTGAAGATAATTGGGTTTTCAAATTTTCCATCTTTAGGATGCACGCTATCTTTATGTATATTAAAAAAAATAAATTTTATTTTAATAGGAATGTCAAAAAAATATTCCTTGAAATTCTTATTTAAGTATTCTTTATTCTTTAAAGAAAAATATTCTTGTATTTTCCACTCTTCCTTTAAGTAATTTGGCATTGGTTTTTTTGGTATTAGATCAACAGATTTTTTTGGGTAATATTTTTTAAATTCCTTATTTAATACAACTTCATTTAAAGTTTTTGCGTTACTTGTTAGGATGGAAGATCCAAAAGGAAACTTTCCAGTTTTAATGACCCCAAAAGATCCCCAAGAGATAATTGCAAATATAACAGCTATTAGCGGAAGCGATCTAAATTTTAATTTATCTTTTTCCAAAAGAATTATAATAAAAGGAAGCAACATCGTAAGAAATACGACAGAATTTTTTGTTAAATAAATTAAAAATAGCAGCACTGAAATCAAAAAATATTTTTTTTTTTGATCTGCAAATAACAAAATAAATATACTTGGCAATAGTACTGCTATAATGCTATCAGCAAAAGCAATGTTTAAAATTACATGTAAATTGTAAGGAATTAAAAAAGGTAAAAAAAATAAAAAGAAAAAAGTTAAATTTAGATTTAAGGCCTTTGATGTAATTAAAATTGACACGAATAAGATTGAAAAAAAAATTAAACTTTTAAAAATAAATATAAAAAATATATTTTTTGATATTTTTGCAATTAAAGCAATTAATATTGGAAAAAAAGGTAGCCTTTTAAGATGATAAAGTACTCCCTCACTATCTAAAAAACTATAATTCCAATCATTATAAAAATTTTGTGTTAGTAGCCCGTATTCAAACATCATTTTTTCAAATACAATGTTATTGTTAGAGTCCACTAAATCAAATCTGGAAATAAATATATTACAATACAAGAATGATAAAATAATAACACCCAAGGACATAAACAGATAAATCTTAAAAATAGAAAATTTATCTAGTTTATTAATATTACTATCGAATAAAAATTTTTTAAATAAACTAGACAAAACTTTTATTAATTTCTTTATTTTTTATTAACATTGTAAATTCTAGGCTTATTCTTGTTTTTTTACCGCCTGATAGTCCTCCATGCACAAGCCTATCATTAAAAATGAAACATTGACCAATTTTAGATTTGAATATTTTTATATCCATTCTTTTATTTATAAGTCCTGGTTTAATCAAACCATCTTTTCTTAGAGTTTTATTTTTAAATAGAATTTTACTCTTATGGGATTTTGGCACGTAATTTAGTCCATTTTTTCCTTTTTCACAAAAAATTGGTACCCAAATTTTTACTCTTGTACAATCCTTTTTTTTTTTTCTTTTGTTCAAACTCCAAAACCACTCATCTCTATGTAATGGACTCGTATCTGATTTGCGAGGTCTCACTACTCTCCAATCAATTTCTTCGTTGTAAATTTTTTCAAAATTTAATATTTTAAAGTTTGTGAAGATTAATTTAAGTTTTTTAAAAAATTTCATTTTTTTTATTTTTATTAAGTATTTTGGTTTTATAAGACGATTTTTTTTTTGCATTATATTTTCGTGATTTATTAAATTTGAATATTTGTGGTAATCCTTCAAATGAATTTTTTCTAGAATTTCATAATTTTTATTTTCTTGTTTTAAAACAATAGATAAAAAATTTTGTTTAATAATTTCATAAAGTAATTTAGTTTCCTTTTTTGAAATTACAAATTTATCATAATAACCATCACTAATTATAACTTTCTCAATAATTTTTTTTTTTTAACATATTTTTATTAAGAAAAAATGTTTAAACTTTCAAGATTCGCAGCATTTAAAATTGACCCGCTCAATATATCTGAATCTTTTGAAGATAAAAATTTAATGATTGGTATTAAGTTTTTACTTGTTAATAATTTCTTTGAAATTAATTTATTTTCAATATTCTTAAAAATTTTTATTTTGTTTTTTTTAAGTCTTTGCATGGAACCACCTGTCGATATAAAGCTTCCAGGTATTAAAAGTTTAGTAAAAACTTTATTTTTATAAAATTTATAAGCTAAATTTTTGTTGTAATTTATTAAAGTAGCTTTTGACGCAGAATAACCAATTGAAGCCACAGAATGTGTACTGGCAAGACTACCTATGTGAATTATATTTAATCTTTTATTTTTTTTTTTATTATTAATTAGAATTTTATTAATTTCAAAAATACTATAAAAATTAAGCTGCATTAAATCATTTAATTTTTTTAAGTTAATTGAACTACTATGGTAACCTAAACCACCACCTGCACAGTGTATAATTGTATCAATTTGATGATTTTTAAATTTTAAATTTAAATCTAAAATTTCATTATTATTCATTAAATCTAATTTAATTATTTTAACTTTTTTAAGTAATGCTTTAACAGGTGATTTCTTATTTACTAAACCTATTAACTCAATTTTTCTATCTTTTATTAAACCTTTAGCCAAATCATACCCCAATCCAGTATTTGCACCAGTAATAAGAATTATTTTTTTGGTCATTTTTTTGATCAGACTATTTTAAATACATAATATAATAGTTTTTTTTGTAAAGAATATCTAAATTATCTTTTACACCGTAATTACCACATAGAAAATTTGAATACATACAATAATGATTTGGTTTATAAAATATTTTTCCATTAATTTCTTGTTTTATAAATCCTTTATGAATATTTTGTTCATCCATGGCATAGTATTTTGGCCATGGGTAGTTATTATAATCATTTTCATTTTTTACTATCCTGATGATATTTTTAGATACCAAAACTGAAAACAAAAAAATTAAAAATATATTAAAAAATAATCTTAGATCTTTCTTAAAAGAATAAATGTGACATGTAAGAAAGGCAAAAATTAAGCTTATAAAACTTATTATGTAACTGTAACCATACCTAAACATAGGAACCTTAGTAAACCAAAACAAACAAGAAAATAATAGAAATATAAAAATGTAAATATTATTTTTGTTAATCATGAATTTTGTTTTTTTTTGATAAAATAAAAATAGTGATAATAAAAATAAAACTAACAAATATGGTATTAGAATTTTCGAAATTTTTTGAAAATGACCTTGAATCCAAAATTTTGTCCAAAAAAAATCTTTTATATATTCCGAAGGTGATATTGAATTTATATTATTTTTATTTATAATCTTTTTGTAGGTAGGCCAATCTTTAGTGAATGATTCATTTTCATCAGACTTACTTTTAACAGTTTTTATATCTGTCCATAATAAATTTTCATAACAAGTAAATTTTACTGGATAGATTAAACATCCAGAAATAAGTATATTTTTTATAAACCATATAGACGCAAAAAAAATTATAAAATAAAAACGTTTCGATTTTAAAATTAATGTAATTGTTTCTTTTTTTATGAGAAAAAAGCTGAAGAAAAAACACATTAAAAGTGTTATTTTGTTTAAAATAATAAATAAGATAATTAAAAACATATTACACACATCTACAACTTTGTTTTTGTTAATAATAAGTAATTCTGAAATAAGATAAAAAAAAATAAAATGAGCAGGAGCATCATTACCGTACTCACTATATCTATTCATTTTATAGAAAATAAATAACAATACAGAAATTAAAAAATAAAAATGAAAGTTATATTGTTTTGATTTATTATAATTATAGATTTTAAATGTAAAATTTATAATTACAGATACCGCGATTAAAGCTTGTGCAAAAACAATCCCATTTTCTCTAAAAAGTAGATTATTTGATATTGCAGATAAATATTGCATTATAGATATGTGGCCATACCTAAAATGAAAATTAGATAATCCTAATATTATTTTTTCCTCATTTAAAATACCAATATATGGTAAATGGTATAATCCAGCATCGGGCCTATAAACATTACTCTCTAAAATAAGAATGGTTATCAATAGAGCTGAAAAGAGTAAAAAAATTAAAAATTGTTTATTGTAGTAAATTGAAAAGTTCTTAAAAATTAAAATAATACCAAAACCCAATATAATTGTATTAATGTTCTGAGTAAGAGGAAAAAAAAAATTAACTAAAAGACTAATAAAACTTAAAATTATACAAGCAAATATTAGTTGAGTTGAGTAATAACCCAAATCTTTTTTTTTATTATTTGATAAAATTAACCCAAATGGTGTAAATAACAAAATTATTAAAAATGAATTTATAAATACTGTTATCATCACATATTATGGTTAAAGCCAAATTAACAATTATTATACCTGCATACAATGAAATAAATACAATTCAAGAAATAATAAATAAAGTTAGTGATATAAAAATTTTAAAACAATTAATAGTCGTTGATGATAATTCAACAGACGGAACAAAAGAAGTTATATTAAAAAATGAAAGCAAAATAGATAAAATTATTTTGCATAATAAAAATAAAGGCAAAGGGGCAGCTATTCAAAGTGCTCAACCAAATGTATCAGGAGAATATGTAATTATTCAAGATGCAGATCTAGAATATGATCCAAAAGATTTTTATGAATTATTAAAAAAAATTGAGGAGGATAAACAAAAAAAAATTGTTTATGGTTCAAGAGTACTAAATAATAAAATAAATAAAAAAGCTCAAAACTTTAGTCATAGCTTGAGAATTATTGGTAATTTATTTCTTACAAAGCTATCTAATATAATTAACAACCAAAATTTAACTGATGCTCATACTTGTTATAAGCTTTTTGAGTCTAATTTATTTAAGTCGATCAAACTTAAAGAAAATGACTTTTCTTTTTGTCCTGAAATTACAACTAAGGTATCTTTACTTGAGGAAAAAATAATTGAAATGCCGATCAATTATAACGGACGGACTTATAATGAGGGTAAAAAAATAAAAGCTTCTGATGGTTTTAAAGCAATATATGTATTGTTTAAATATAGATTTTTTAAATGATAACTGAGGTTAAATATCTATTTTTTCTGTGTCAAACATTATAATTATAAATTATAAGATGAAAAAATAATTACTTGCAAATAAATAATTACTACGAATTGAAAAATAATGTCTAATTTTTATAAAATAAATAAATGCCGTATTTGTAGTAATAAAAATTTGATAAATATTATTGACTTAAAGAAACAATATATACAAGGCTCATTTATAAAAAAAAATAACCCAAAGCCTTATTTAAAAAAAATTCCACTTATGTTAGTGCTGTGTGAAAATTGTTCTTTGGTCCAATTATCACATACCGTAAATAAAGAAATTCTTTATAAAAATTATTGGTATGAGTCAGGCATAAACATCACAATGAGAAATCATTTAGAGAAATTAACTAAAATTGGGTCAAATCTCATAGAAAATAATGTCAATGTAAAAGTTTTAGACATTGGTTGCAATGATGGCACATTATTAAATTTTTATCCAAAAAAATTCAAAAAATATGGAATAGATCCAAGTCAAATTGTAAAAAAGATTAATAAAAAAAAGATTAATGTTATTAATGATTTTTTTCCTCCAAAGAAAAAAAATATATTCTCTAAATTAAAATTTGACTTAATTACATCAATTGCAATGTTCTATGATTTGCAAAATCCAAACATATTTGTAAAAAAAATAAAATCACATTTAGATAAAAATGGAATTTGGATATTTGAATTATCTTATTTAGTAGATATGCTTAAACTAAAATCATTTGATACTATTTGCCATGAACATTTAGAATATTATTCTATTCATAGCCTTAATTTTTTAATGAAAAAACATAATTTAAAAATATTTGATATTTCAAGAAATACTATCAATGGCGGAAGTATAAGGTGTTTTGTTACTCATGCTAATAATAAAATGTATGATAAAGATAAAAATAATAAAAAATTGGAAAATTTAATTTCAGAGGAAAAAAAAATTAAAGTAAAAAAAATAAATATTTATCAAGAATTTGATAGAAATATTAATAAAATTAGAGAAAAACTTAATTCAAAGATTGATATGGTCCTCAAACAAAAAAAAAAAATTTATGTTCTTGGCGCCTCAACAAAAGGGAATACGATTTTACAATTTTTAGACATTGATAATAAAAAAATTCCTTATGCTATAGAAAGAAATAAACAAAAAATAGGAGCCCGAACAATCGGAAGCAATATTAAAATAATAGGTGAAAAGTTTGCTAATAACTCTCAGCCAGATTTTAAGTTAGTTTTGCCATGGCACTTTAAAAGTGAAATTATAAACAGGGAATTAAATTACATCAAAAAAGGAGGCAAACTAATATTTCCTTTGCCTAAAGTA
>MDSV01230599.1_pt1 | contig 13459 bp, 13 predicted proteins | sample 810851 | NCBI WGS metagenome assembly MDSV01 (sample SAMN05326640, study PRJNA326480) | marine metagenome | isolation source: seawater | place: Atlantic Ocean: North East | collected 2012 | reverse complement strand
TCGGATGACGCAAAATAATCCAAAAACATTATTTGATAAAATTTGGTTTCACCACCTTGTTGATCAGCAAGATGATGGAACCTGCCTTATTTATATTGATAGACATTTAGTGCATGAAGTTACCAGTCCACAAGCGTTTGAGGGTTTAAGAAATTCAAATCGTAAAGTTAGAAGGCCAGAAAGTACATTCGCCGTTGCTGACCATAACGTTCCAACTTCTGATAGAACAAAAGGAATTGAAAACAAAGAAAGCAGAATACAAGTTGAAACATTAGAAAAAAATTGTAGTGATTTTGAAGTAACTCTCTTTCCTCTTTTGGATAAAAGACAGGGCATTGTCCATATAGTTGGGCCGGAGCAAGGAATAACGCAGCCAGGAATGACTATTGTATGTGGAGATAGTCATACTGCCACACACGGTGCTTTCGGAGCTTTAGCATTTGGTATTGGAACGAGTGAAGTTGAACATGTTCTTGCTACACAAACATTAATACAAAACCCAGCAAAAAATATGCGTATACTTGTAAATGGTGAATTAAAACCAGGAGTTACAGCCAAAGATATCATTCTTCATATAATTGGTCAAATAGGCACTGCAGGGGGTACTGGTTATGTAATTGAATATGCAGGCGAAGCAATTTCAAATCTTTCAATGGAAGGAAGAATGACAATTTGTAACATGAGTATTGAGGCTGGTGCAAGAGCAGGATTAATTGCACCAGATGAAATTACCTTTGAATATATAAAAGGTAGACCATATGCGCCAACTGGCGACAATTGGGTTAAAGCATTAAAATTTTGGAAATCATTACCATCAGATGAAGGAGCAAAATATGATAAGGAATTAATAATTGACGCTGAAAATATTGCTCCTCAGATTACATGGGGTACTAGTCCACAAGATGTAGTTGCAATTGATGGTAAAGTTCCTAATCCAAATGATGAGAGTAATCCTAACAGAAAAAAAGCAATGGAACGATCACTTGAATATATGGGATTAGAGCCCAAACAAGAAATTCAAAAGATTAAAATTGATAAAGTATTTATCGGTTCATGTACTAACGGAAGAATAGAAGATTTAAGGGAGGTAGCCAAAATTGTTAAAGGAAAAAAAGTATCAGTTGACTCTATGATTGTGCCTGGATCTGGATTGGTAAAAAAACAAGCTGAAAATGAAGGTCTTGATAAAATCTTTATTGAAGCTGGTTTTGATTGGAGAGAACCGGGGTGTTCTATGTGTTTAGCAATGAATCCTGATCAATTAAAACCTAAAGAGCGATGTGCCTCAACATCAAATAGAAACTTCGAAGGGCGTCAAGGCAGAGAAGGAAGAACGCACCTTGTTAGCCCTGCAATTGCAGCAGCCTCAGCTATTAAAGGTTCCTTCACAAATGTTGAGGATTTATAAAATGGAACCTTTTGTTACTGTTAAGAGTATTCCTGCTCCTTTGCCAATGATTAACATAGATACTGATATGATTATACCAAAACAGTTCCTAAAAACTATCAAGAGATCAGGTCTAGGTAAAAATTTATTTCATGAATTGAGATATGATATTCAAGGTAATCTTAAAAATGATTTTGTGTTAAATTGGGATCCTTATAAAACTTCAAGAATATTAATAACAGGCTCAAACTTTGGTTGTGGATCAAGTCGTGAGCATGCGCCTTGGTCTTTGTTAGATTTTGGTTTTAAATCTATAATAGCTCCAAGCTTTGCAGATATATTTTATAATAATTGTTTTAAAAATGGAATATTGCCAATTAAATTAGATCAATCCAATGTAGATTTATTAATGAAACAAGCTGAAGATAAAAAAGAAATAACTGTAGATTTAGAAAATAAAATTATTGATTATGATGATAAAAATATAAAATTTGAAGTTGATAATTTTAGAAGAAAGTGTTTAATTGAAGGTTTGGATGATATTGGTCTCACCCTTCAAAAGAATAAAAAAATAGATTTACACGAAGAAAAAATTCATAATATCCAACCTTGGATTGTGTAAAATTATATGAGCAATAAAAAAATTCTTATTTTACCTGGAGATGGCATTGGAAACGAAGTTATGTCCGAAGTTTTAAAAATTATTAATTGGATGGAAAAAACTAAATCAATATCATTTGATATATCTGAAAGATTAGTTGGAGGAACTGCTTATGATAAAGAAGGCGACTCTATAAGTGATGAAACTATGCAAGTTGCATTGGACGTGGATGCCGTACTGTTTGGTGCAGTTGGTGGATCTAGATGGGATAATGTTGAAAGAGAAAAAAGACCAGAAGCAGCACTTTTGAGACTAAGAAAAGATTTAGATTTATTTGCTAACTTAAGACCAGCAGTTGTACTAGATGCTCTTGCAGAAGCTTCGTCTTTAAAAACACATTTAGTAAAGGGATTAGATATTCTTATAGTGCGAGAGCTCACAAGCGGAGTTTATTTTGGCCAGCCTAGAGGAATCTCTAAAATTAGTGAAACAGAAAGTAAAGCAATAGATACACAAGTTTACTCTACTTCTGAGATTAAGAGAGTTTCAAAGGTTGCATTTGATTTAGCTAAATTAAGAAGTAACAAAGTATCATCAGCTGAGAAATCAAATGTTATGGAGACTGGGTTGTTATGGAGAAATGTAGTTACCGACTTACACGAAAAAGAATATACTTCTGTGGATTTAGAACATATTTTAGCTGATAATTGTGCAATGCAACTCGTCCGAAATCCTAAACAATTTGATGTAATTCTTACAGATAATCTTTTTGGAGATTTACTAAGTGATACTGCAGCAATGTTAACTGGTTCTCTCGGTATGCTGCCATCTGCATCACTTGGACCAGTAAAAGAAAATGGCACTAGAGCGGCTATGTATGAACCTGTTCACGGAAGTGCACCAGATATTGCTGGACAATCAAAAGCTAATCCACTTGCAATGATTTTAAGTTTTGCAATGATGCTAAAATATAGTTTTAATATGCAAGAAGATAGTCAATTAGTTGAAAAAGCTGTACAAAATGTTTTACTAAAAGGCCTAAGAACCGCTGATATTGCAGATGGTGCAAATAAGATAATTTCAACTAAAGAAATGGGTGACGCTGTAATTGAAGAATTAAAAATTTTATCTGGAAATTAAATGACTCAAAAATATAACATAGCTGTTGTAGGTGCTACTGGTGCTGTAGGAACAGAAATTGTTCAAATTTTAGAACAAAGAGATTTTCCAGTTGAGAACTTGTACTTACTAGCTTCATCAAAATCTAAAGGAAAAAAAATAGATTTTAAGGAAAAGGAAATTATAGTTGAAGATCTTGCTGAATTTGACTTTTCTAGAGTAAATATAGGATTATTTTCACCAGGAGGAAAAATTTCTGAAGAGTATGCGCCCAAAGCGGCTAAAGCAGGTTGTCTTGTAATAGACAATACTTCACATTTCAGAATGCATAAAAATGTCCCTTTAATTGTTCCTGAGGTAAATGCAGATGAACTAGAACAATTTTTTCAAGATGAAAATAGAACAAATATAATCTCAAATCCTAATTGTTCCACAATACAAATGGTAGTTGCTTTAAAACCACTCCACGAAAAGTCTATCATTAACCGAGTAGTTGTATCTACATATCAAGCAGTTTCGGGAGCTGGAAATACTGGAATGGATGAACTTTATAAACAAACTCAAAATATTTATAACAATAAAGAGTTGATAAAACAAAAATTTACTAAACAAATAGCATTTAATGTAATTCCTCATATTGGTTCTTTTTTAGAAAACGGAAACACAGAAGAAGAACAAAAAATGATTGATGAAACTAAGAAAATTCTTGACGAAGGTATAAAAGTTTCAGCTACATGTGTAAGGGCAGCAGTTTTGATTGGCCACTCAGAAGCAATTAATATTGAATTCGACTCTCCATTAGATGAAAAAGATGCCCATGAAATTTTATCGAAATCTCAGGGAATCTCTGTAATAGATTATAGAAGAGACGAGGGATATGTAACACCTGTTGAGACTGCAGGTGAAGATAAAGTTTTCATAAGCAGAATAAGAAATGATGAGTCAATTGATAATGGTTTAAATATATGGGTTGTTTCAGATAACCTTCGCAAAGGAGCAGCCTTAAATGCAGTTCAAATTGCAGAATTAGTAATCTCGAGACATTCAAATAAGATTTCTTACTAAATATTTTTTAATTGGCGGTTTCGTAAGGACTCGAACCCTAACTCTAAGTGCCGAAAACTTATGTGCTATCCATTACACCACGAAACCAAATTTCATTTCAATCTAGATCAAAATCCTTTTTATATTGAATTTTATTTCTTTCAGGTTGTTGATTTTTTATTAACAAATAATTTTCTATAACTAAAACATCTAACTCAGTTCCCATAAAACATTTGTAGGCATCTTTTGGGCTGGAAACTATAGGTTCTCCTCGTATATTAAATGATGTATTAACTAACAAAGGACAACTGGATAATTCATAAAATTTAGAAATTAATTTATGAAATACTGGGTTTATATTTTTATCTACTGTTTGTAATCTGGCTGTATTATCAACATGTGTTACAGCAGGTATTTTTGAACGAACAATATTTAGTTTTTCAAAACCAGATAAATTTTTTTGTTTTTCATCTATTTCAATTAATTTATCCTTTTTTATATCACTAATAAATAACATATAAGGGGACTCTTCTTTTATATCAAACCAATCATCTTTAAACTCTTTTAATACACTTGGAGCAAAAGGTCTAAATGACTCTCTATATTTTATTTTAAGATTTAAATTTTTTTGCATGTCTTTGATTAGAGGATTAGCCAGAATACTTCTATTTCCGAGAGATCTGGGTCCAAATTCGGAACGTCCACTCATCCAGCCTACAGCTTTGCCTGCAGATAAATATTTAGCTACTTCATCAATAATATTATTGTTTTTCATTTCTAAATATGTTGCATTTAGAGATTTTAATTGGCCAACTATATCCTCACTAGTAAATTGTGGACCAAGCAAACTACCATTCATCTTATCTTTACCAGACTCAACAGATCTTTCTTTATTTTTCATTAAGTAATATACTGACATCGCTGCACCTAGTGCACCACCAGCATCACCTGATGCAGGCTGAACCCAAATTTTTTCAAAAAGTTTCTCTCTTAAGATTTTGCTATTTGCAACACAGTTAAGAGCGACACCACCTGAAAGACACAAATTATCAATTTTATAATCCAATTTAATTTTTTTGACAATTTTTAAAATTACTTCTTCAACTACTTTTTGAATAGATGCAGCTATATCCATATCTTTTTGAGTTAATTTGCTTTCAGATTTTCTTGGTGGTTGTTCAAATAATTTATTAAATTTTACATTAGTCATTTTTAGATTTGTACAATAATCAAAATATTTCATATTCAGTTTAAATGAGCCATCTTCTAAAATTTCTATTAAATTATTTTTTATTAAATCAGTATATTTTGGTTTCCCATAAGGAGCTAACCCCATAACTTTATATTCACCAGAATTAACTTTGAAACCTAAAAAGTAAGTAAATGCAGAATATAACAAACCAAGTGAATGTGGAAATTTTATTTCTTTTAAAATAGAAATTTTATTTTTATCACCAATTCCAACTGAACAAGTAGTCCACTCTCCAACTCCATCAATTGTAAGTATCAAAGCTTTTTCAAATGGTGATGGAAAAAAAGCGCTAGCAGCATGACTTAAATGATGTTCGTTAAATAATAGTTTTTTTGACCAGTCGATTTTTTTACTACAAATATTATTTAACTCATTTATTATTATTTTTTTTTGAAAAAGTTTTTCCTTTATCCATACTGGCAATGATTTGCAAAAACTTCTAAAACCTTTTGGGGCAAAATAAAGATATGTTTCAAGGATTCTCTCAAATTTTAAAAAAGGTTTTTCGTAAAATACAATATAATCTACTTCATCTAATTGAATGCTAGCAACTTCAATACAAAATTTAATGGAATTTGTTGGAAAATTAGAGTCATGTTTAACTCTAGTAAAACGTTCTTCTTGGGCAGCTGCAATAATCTTTTCATTTTTTATAATGCATGCGGCGCTATCATGATAGTAAGCTGAAATTCCAAGTATTATCATATTTACTAATTAAAAGATCGAATACAAAAATGGAGAATATTTTGAAGTTTGATCAAATTTTAATAAATAGTATATCACAAGAAATAAAACAATTAACGGTGTTAACCAAAATTTCTTTTTTAAATAAAAAATTTTTAACAATTCATTTAAAGTATTCATTTACACACTTATTTTCTTTGATCTGATTATAATACAACATAATTGATAAATAATAAAAAGAAAATTTTTAAATAGAAAGCTGCATGAAAAAATTGATACAAATTGAATTTATTTAGATGGATTATAACCATCTTTAATTAATCTTCTCTCTATCTCATTTGCAACAAGTCTATAACCTTCTTCAGTGTAGTGACCATTCATTCTGAAAGGAAAAAGTGATATTGGATCAGGGTGTTTTCTAAATACGTCTTTATGAATATCAATAATTGGAATATCTAATTTAGATATTATTGAGAGAATTTTTTGACGAGTAGATATAGAGAAATTATGTTTATAATTTTTTTCATATCTTCCATAAGATGGTAGGAAAACAAAGTACATTCTTCCGTTCCACTCTGAAACTAACCTTGAAGATTTATCGACAATATCTTCAAATAACTCATCAATAGGAGTTGATGTATATTTAGCTGAAGGAAGGCTAAAATTATCAGCTTTCTTGAAGTCACCCGTTGGTATAAGTTTAATTAGAGATCTAGTATTATATAATTTAAGAACTTTTATTATTGAGTTATTTGCTATTCTTTCCCTTTCCCGTTGTTTGTTATCTTCCATTTTTCTTTGCTGTTTGGCATATTTCAATAAAACTTCATCAATTTCACTTTGTCTTGCAATTAAATTTTGGGAATAATTTTCGTTATATAAATAATTTTTTAAAATTGAAGATTGCATTTCATAAGATAAATTATTTAGATCGTTAGCAAAATAAAACCACAATACTATTTTCGGTTTATAAGGTTTTGCATATTCTCTTAAGATTGCATATTCTATTAATGGTCCATTACCACCCTTACCCAGACTTATAGTCTTATATTTTGAATTTCTAAGAAGTGATCCTATATTTTTATCAGACTCAACTGCATAGCCTTCTACAAATGAATCTCCACTTAACATTATGTCTATTTTTTTTTCATTGTACAATCCTGGAGGATTATGAAATCCGTACTTGTCAAATTTCACAATTGGATAAAAACCTAGTTGATTATGTAAGATTGTGTTAGAATTGGATACTGCCCCAAAAGGATAGATTCTCCCATTTTTAATGCTAAAACCATTTTCCTCTAACCAATAATAGCCGTGCATATGATGCAGGGCATAAATATTTTTTTTCTCTAAATCTCTGACAACTTCATATGATGTTCTGCTATCATATGGTATTCCTAATTTTTTAGCTAAAACTTCTTTTTGATTTATATTTGACTTGATTTCCAAATAAGTTTCAAATGCAATTAAAGCTGTTCCTATAACAAAGAATATTATTGATAAATTAATTTTTAAGTTCGAACTAATTTTTGAAATTGAATAAAATGATAAAAAGGAAAGTAAAATACTTAATATAATAAATATTATATAAATTTTATTAAATTTATCATTAGAAAGCTCATACTCATATATAGGGAAAAAAATTCTGTAGCCACAATAGAGACTAACAAGAAAAAAAAATAAGCCTAAAAATATGAAAATTAAGTTAGCAAATTTGATTAAAATTGAGTGGGGATTATTAAATTGATTATTCATAAATAAAAGTTGATATTTAATAAAATAGTAAACTATCTCATATAAATTCACAATTAATAAAAAATATTTATATTTTTTTTATTTCAAAAATTTTATATTATAAAAATTTATGACATTCTATTTATCTAAATTTCTGTGGTTTATGTTTAATCCCTTTAATATTATTATATTAATATTAATAAGTGGTATTATATTTTATTTTTTAAAATTTAATAAAACAAGCAAAGTTCTATTCACTTTTTGTTTTACAATTTTATTATCAATATCATTTCTAAATATTGGTAAATATTTAATTTATAAACTAGAAAATCAGTATTACGATAATATTACTTTACCAAAAAGATTAGATGGTATTTTGATATTAGGGGGCGCTACAAACCCATCATTGTTTAAAGATTTCGAACAGGTAAATGTTAATGACTCTGCGGAAAGAATAATTGAAGCAGTAAATATTATCAATAACTATAATAATATTAAAATAGTTTTTAGTGGTGGTTCTGGGTTTCCAAATAGACCTGACCTAAATCATTCGCAGGTTGTAAAAGTTTTTTTTAAAAATATGAAATTAACAAACGATAAAATAATATACGAAAGTAAATCCAGAAATACATTTGAAAATATTCGTAATTCTAAAGCAATTGTTAATCCAAAAAAAAATGAGAAGTGGCTACTTATTACATCAGCTTTTCATATGAGAAGAGCAATACTTATTGCTGAAAAACATAACTGGCAACTTATTCCATATCCAGTTGATTTTAAGATTAACAAAAATTTTAATATTGGTCTTTCACTTAATTTTTTATCAAATTTAAATTATTTCAATGATGCTTCACATGAGTGGATAGGCTTATTTTCATATTATTTTTTGGGTCGAACAAACAAGTTATTTTAATTACCAAGAACTATTTGGTTGTTTTAAAAATTCGATCTCCTCTATTGTTGTATACCTATTAAGAATTTTATTTCTATGAGGATATCTTCCAAATTTTTTAATTGCAATAGTATGGTCTGTCCAAACTTTCTTAATTTTTTTGTACTCTTCATGATTTTTTAGATATGTATCTACTAATTCATGACCAAAAATATGGTCACTTATATCCTCACTGTGTATAAGTGGCAAAAGAAGAAAGTGTATTTTATCTATATCAAGTTCTTCTAAAAACCCTCTATCTACAGCTTCATTGACAATCAATCTACATTTATAATCTTGATCAAAAGATTTTGGGTTATTTCTATAAAAATTTCTTGATAATTGATCTAACAGTATAACCAAGGCCACACATTCTTCGGCATTGTCTTGCCAATCATCATATTCATTTTTAACTGCTTTATTATAGTCTTCTAAAAAAAGAATTTTCAATTGCTTATCAAATTCCTCATCTTTTACGAACCATTGCTCTAGTGGTGTTTTGACAAAGCAATAATCAATTATTACTTTAGCTCTTTCATTAATCATACAGCTGTAATATAAATAAGTCTTTTCCATATGACATTAAGAAAATTAAATAAGTCAATAATTCGCTGCAGAAAATGTAATAGATTGGTTAATTTTAGAGAAAAAATTGCTAATGAGAAAAGACGTCAATATTTGGATCAAGATTATTGGGGTAAGCCTATTACCGGCTATGGCGATCCTAATGCTAAGCTTTTGATGGTTGGTCTAGCACCAGCTGCTCACGGTGGCAATAGAACAGGACGAGTATTTACAGGAGATAAATCTGCAGATTTTTTATTTAAGTGTTTGTATGAATCAGGTTTTTCTAATCAATCACTTTCTGTAAATAAAAATGACGGTTTAAAACTTAATAATTTATATCTTACTACTGCTTTAAAATGTGTGCCTCCTGAAGACAAGCCCACATCAAATGAACTTAAAACTTGTTTTAATTTTTTTAGTGAAGAGATTAGTTCACTAAAAAATATCAGAATTATATTAGCCCTTGGCAAAATAGGACATGATGCATGTATAAATTATTATAAATTACACTATGATATAAAAAATAAGGATTATATATTTAGTCATGGTAGTAAAAACAAACTACCAGATAATAAGTTGCTTATGGGAAGTTATCATCCCAGCCCTCGTAATGTAAATACTGGAAGAATTAACAAATTTAAAATGGTTAATTTATTAAAAAAAGTAAAAAAAGAATTGCAAAATTAATGAGGAGATTTTTTTTGCAAGATCCAAAGCTTCTGATGTATGGATTTTTAATAATTTTTTTTGCAAGTTATGGTCAAACTTTTTTCATTGCATTATTTAATGATGATATTAAAAAACTTTACAGCCTATCTGACGGTGAATTTGGAATGGTATACGCTATATCAACTACTCTGAGTTCATTATTATTGATTAACTTTGCAAAATTAATAGATTTTGTTGATTTAAGAATTTACTCATTTTTAGTAACTTTAGGATTACTGTTACCTTGTCTCGCAATTTATTTTCTTCCAGAAAATATAATTGTTCTTTTTATCGTAATCTTTGCTTTACGTTTTTTTGGACAGGGGGCTATGAGTCATGCTGGAATAACTTCAATGACAAGATATTTTGGTGAGAATAGAGGTAAAGCAATATCTGTAGGAAACTTAGGCGGAATGCTGGGAGTAATGTTTTTACCTATAATTATAGTTTTTTTAGATAAGTTCTATAATTTTAAACAAATTTGGTTATTTTGTTCTTTGTCTATAATTTTATTTTTGCCGGTACTATATTTTACTCTTAGTAACCAAAGTGATCGACAAAGCAAATTTAAAGAAACTATTAAAGAAGACAAAAAAATTTGGACCACATTACAAGTATTGAAAGATAAAAGATTTTTGATTTTTTTGCCATTAACTATATCATTTTCATTTATTGGTACTGGATTAATGTTTCATCAAATTTTTATCTTTACTCAAAAAGGCTGGACTCTAGAAATGCTTGGAACAGGATTTATTTTCTTAGGTGCTTTTTCTATAATAGGCCTTCTTTTTGGAGGTCCTTTAATTGATTTATTGAATCCTAAAAGAGCTATAATATATCTATTGTTACCAATTTTTCTTGGGATTATAATTTTATTTTTTTTTGAAAATTTTTACTTTTTAATATTATACATGTCCTTGTATGGACTAAACTTAGGTATCTCTGCACCTTTTACAGGATCCTTGTGGGCCGAGCTTTTTGGCTTAGAAAGTCTCGGCACTGTTAAAGCATTATTTCATGCGATCGCCGTATTAGCAAGCGCACTATCACCAGTTGTATTTGGTTATTTAATTGATTGGGGATTTGGGATTAGTCTTATTTGTATAATTTCATTAATTTTGATTATAATATCATCAATTCTACCTTTATTTTTTGAGATTGATGAATAAAGAAATAACTGAAAGTTTAAATTTTCTTTTAAAAGAATATAAAAGACTACTTAGAAAAAAAGAAATGAAGTCAATATCAAAAGCTGAAAATGAAACATTAAAGAAACTATCTTCATTTCTAGGAAAGAAATAATGTCTTTCAGTGTAGTTGATCAGTACAATAGTTTTGTTGAAAACAATTTTATTAAAACTAGCGAAGAGCAAATAAACGTACTTAAAAAATTAAATTATGTATGGATTAATAATAAAAAAAATAGCATTTTTATTAAATCAAAAAAAAAAGATGGAGTTTATTTATATGGCTCAGTTGGCACTGGTAAGACCTTTTTACTAAATCTTTTTTATCAAAACTCAAAAGTAGGTAAAAAAATTCATTTCAATAATCTTATGATACAAGTCCATGAAGTTGTAAAAAATTCAAATAATAAAGACAAAGCTATTGAAGAATATGTCAGAGATATCAGTACAAATTTTAAATTATTATTTATAGATGAGATGCACATTTTTAATATTGTTGATGCATTGATCATTAAAAAAATATTTTTTTTATTAAAAAAACATAAAGTATTTTTGTTAATTTCTTCAAACTTTCAACCTAATCACTTATATAAAGATGGATTACAAAGAAATGACTTCCTACCATTTATTGAATTGATTGAAAGTAATTTTGAAATTATCAATATCAATATTAATACAGATTATCGGAGACAAACCTTAAATCAATCAAAAACATATTTCACTCCAATAAATACTGAAACCGAAGGCGAATTTAAAAAATTATTTAACAGATTTGTTGATAATACTCATTTAACTACCATTGTAGTTAAATCAAATAGTAGAAAAATAGTATTTAAAGAATGTAGTTCAAACATATTGATGACAGATTTCGAGAAATTGTGTGAAGAAAATTTTAGTCATCAAGATTATATAAATATAGCAAAAAATTTTAACATTATATTTCTTGACAAAGTTCCAGAACTGAATGAACAAAAAAAAGATTCTTGTAGAAGATTTATTAGTTTAATTGATATGCTTTATGAAAATAAATGTTCAATAGTAATTCTTGCCTCTAAACCTATTTCAAGTTTAAATTCAATAAAAAGTCTAAATGAAGAATTTAAAAGAACGGCTAGTAGACTTTACGAAATGACAATTGTTCAGCCACAAAAATGAAAAGATTATTTAGATATTTACTTGGATTGATAATTCTCTCTTTTTTAATTTATTATGGCGCTGGATTTTATGTTGCTTATCAAATTTTAAAAATTGATTATTCTTGTGGTTTGCATGAAGGTTCTTTACCAAACACATGGAGTACATCAATTGATGCACATCAATATAATGATATTTCTCAAAAAAAATTACGAGAAAATTTCCAATATGAAAATTATTATTTAGATGAGTGGCAAGATGTCTATTTTTTATCAAGAGATGATGATATAAAAATAAACGGATGGCTTTTTAATTATTTTCCAAATAGACCAATTGTAATAGTTACACATGGAATAAATCCAAATGGTAAATGTAAGTCAGAGTCTAATTTAATTGCTTCTTTGCTAGTGAGTAAAAATTTTAATGTCTTAACTATAGATTTAAGAAATTATGGTCAGAGTGATAGATATTCTAAATACGAAGATTTAGGATTAAAAAGTTATAAAGATATTTTAGGGGCATTTGACTTCTTAAAAAAAATTGGATTTAAAAGTAGTCAAATAGGTCTTCACGGTATTTCTCTTGGAGCAAGTACATCATTGTTTGCAGCCCACGAAGAGAAAGAAATTTTAGCAATTTGGAGCGATAGTCCTATAGCTGAATTTAAAATGGCTTTAACAGATGAAATAGCTAGGTATGGATTATCAATTGAATTTGGACCAGCAGTAAGCTTCGCAGGAAAAATTTTAACTGGTATTGATCCAACATTACTCTCTCCAGCTCTTAAACTTACTAAAACACAGGCATATTTTTTTACTCATGGCGACAGAGATACAAGAGTATTAACCAGACATTTTAAATATTACCAAAACTACACTTTATCCAATAAAATTAATTCGCAGTTTTGGTTAATAAAAGACTCAAACCATGTCGATGGTATGTTAAAATATCCGGACAAATATGCTGAAAAGATGGAATTATTCTTCAATGCAAATCTGAAATAAATAACGCCGGATATCTCATCTAGTTGGTACCTTGGCAGACACTTCTCTAGAATTGAAACTCATATAATCATCAAACGGCGGGTAAGATGATTTAAATCCCTTGGCGT
>MDSV01170598.1_pt1 | contig 13459 bp, 10 predicted proteins | sample 810851 | NCBI WGS metagenome assembly MDSV01 (sample SAMN05326640, study PRJNA326480) | marine metagenome | isolation source: seawater | place: Atlantic Ocean: North East | collected 2012 | reverse complement strand
GCCAGAAAAGCTTACAGAATGATTAAGAGAAAGTCTACGGGATGCAATAGCAGCTTTTTTCATTTGTTCAACAGCCCAAATCTGACGTTCTTTAGGTTTCCCATGAACATTAGAAGGAGCAAAATTATCAAATGCAAGGTCATAAGCTGGATTCACAGCAACTAACTGCCCTTGAAGATGGGTTGAAAGCTCTGTTATTTCAACCCCTGATTCAAAGCATATACCTTTTATTTCATCACAATAATCTTGACTTTCTGAAGCTTGCTTCAAATTAAAAAGGCGAGTATCAAATGTAGGTATTTGAACACCTTTATAACCTAAGCTTGAAGCCCAAGCGGTAATATCTTTTAATGAATTGAAAGGTTTGCTATCACCAGCAAATTGAGCAAGAAAAAGTGCTGGTCCCTTTATTTTTCCTTTCATATGTCTATTCTCCTATCAAATAAATTAATAATTAGGCAAGCAAAGTCTTTGCCTCATCAACACCTAAAGGTTCTGGGCGAGAGCATGTAGTTTCAAGATCGATAAATACACCTTCATCTCCAGACTGAAGAATAGATGTCATAACATCAACTACATGAAGGGCAAGCTCCGCTGAACATCTATGAGTTTTATTTTGTATTATTGAATTAGCCATTTCAGCAAGGCCTAAAGAGCGGTAATCAGCTTGTTCATCATCCGCATTTATTATTGAGAAAGGATGTTTCCAATCTTTAGAAATATTTGTAAATGATGATTTATTCGTTATACGAACCTCTCCTCCAAAAAAATTAGGATCTGGAATATAGAGTGTACCACCTACACCATAAAGCTCCATATGAGAATGTGAATGATTCCAAACATCCCAGCTTGAAACAAAAGTAAACTGAGCACCTGATTTAAATTCAATTATTGAGTGAATTGTTGTTGGTGTCTCAACTTTAATTTTTTCACCAAAACGTTCATCAGAAGTTATGGTGCGATATTTATAAGCTGAAGAACTTATCGAACCAACTCGCTTAACAGGTCCAAGAAGTTGTACAAGGTTTGTAATGTAATATGGCCCAAGATCAAGTAAGGGGCCTCCGCCTGGTTGATAAAAAAAGTCAGGATTTGGATGCCACATTTCCATACCTGAACTTTGAATAAAACATGTTCCTGACGAAACTTTACCAATTACATTACTGTCAATTAAACTACGTGCCAACTGATGAGCACCTCCTAAAAATGTATCAGGAGACGAACCAATTCTACATTTCTTGGATTTTGCAATTTCTAAAAGATCTTTTCCTTCTTGAAGCGATAAAACAAATGGTTTTTCCGAATAAACATGCTTACCAGCCTCTAAAATTTGTTTTGAAACTGAAAAATGTGCTTTTGGAACAGTAAGATTTACAATTATATCAATGTCATCTGCTGTTAGAAGATCTGATATTTTTTCTGCACGTATACCAAATTTTGAAGCACAATTTTTTGCTATATTAATATCAATGTCTGAACATGCTTTAATTTCAATTCCTTTAAAAAAAGGTAACATCTTAATATAATAAGGGGAAATATTTCCACAGCCTATAATTCCTATTCCTAGCTTTTTATTCATATAGTTCTCTCATTTTTTTAAAAGCTTCTATAGAACGAGTAGCAAACCTTTTAATATCGTTTGGTTTATCATGTTCCATTACATACAGCTCCACATCAGCAGATAGTAAAGAACTCATTATAGGTTCCCAACTAATAGTTCCATAACCTACATCAGCCCATCCATCTTCATCTTCACATTCACCTTTTTGAGCAATATCTTTAATATGGGCTGCTGAAATACGTTCTTGAAAATCATTAATCCATTTTAATGGGTTTTGCCCCCCCCGAATTAACCATGCTATGTCTATCTCCCAGTCTATTAGAGGAGCATGCTCAAGAATCAAATTCATCCCTGTTGATCCATTTTTTAAATTCATAAATTCCCAATTATGATTATGCCATCCAAATTTTATTCCATTATCATTTAACTTTTTGCAAACATTGTTTAAACGCTGCGAAAATTTTATCCATTCATTATGATCAATGCTATCGCATAAGTAATCGTCAGGTGCAGCACAAAAAATCCGTTCAATTCCCAATTTTTTTGAAATTGACACTGAAGCCTCAAAATTCTCCTCTAAACTTGATAAAGGGTAAAAATGTCCCGAAGGCATAGTCATGTTATATTTAGATAAATTAGATCTAAACTCATTGGGGATTTCAAAATTACTCTCAAATCCTTCAACTTGATTATAACCCAATTCTGCAAGCAAACTAATAACATCTTTCCAACTATTATTGGATCTCGCTGAATAAAGTTGAAAAGAGACATTTATTATTTTTTTCATTAGAGTTTTTACACCTACTAAAATTAGATTAATTTAGACAATAAAAACAATTATTTAACTAAATTAGATCTAGTTTAATTCATTATTTAATTTTAAAATAAAATTACTAATCTCAATAATACATCTTTATTATATATTTTTTTACTATAGTTGTTATAATGCAATTTTATAACAAAGTGATAAAAAAAAGTAATCGCTAATGATAGATCAAATGACACATCTGTTTAGATTAAGTAAGATTGTTGAATCTGGAAGCATGCGAAAAGCATCTCATGAATTGAATGTTACACAACCAGCCTTATCAAGATCAATTGCTAAGCTTGAAGAACGCTTTGAAAAAAATATCTTAATAAGACATTCTCGTGGCATAGAACCAACAGAATTTGGTAAACGACTTCTTATATCGGTGAGTAGACTCACAAGGCACTGGGAGTTATCAGAGGAAGATTTAATGAATTCTGGTGAAGAGCTTAAAGGCAGACTTAAAATTCTAGCGGGTCCATTTTGGCGTTCTATTGTACTTCCAAGTATTTTAGGGAAGTTACATAAAAAGTTTCCTTCCTTAATCTTTGAAATGCAAAGAAGTGTTCAAGGTTCTTCAATTGATGAAATTGTTGAGGGAAGATCTGATATAATGTTTGGAGGTGTCCAAACTGAAGAAAGTTTAGATAAAAGACTTTTACAACAAAAATTTACCTCATTCTACGATAGGATTATAGCACGTAAAGAACATCCCATACTTAATCAACAAATTAATAAAGGCAAGATTTCAGCAAAGAGTGTTCTTAAATATCCATGGATACTTTATACTGAGGATCCCGCATATGAAATGGCAACAATTCATGGAATTATTGAAAAAGTTGGTCGAGTACCTGATATTAGAATAGAATCAGAATCTTTAATTGCAGTTATTAATCTCTTACAATCAAATGACTATCTGTGTATTTTACCTGAAGCGGCTGTAAAAAGTGTTTACGGTCCTGAACTAGTTCCTCTTCCAATAGATTTAGGTAGAAGAAATATTATTTCTGGAGCTATATATAGAGATGAAATGACAGATTGGCCACCACTTAAAGAGCTTATAAAGCTTTGTGAAATATATTTTCATCAAAAAAAATTCTGATACAACGTTACATTTAACTAGACCACACAACTCTGAAACCATAATGTGATGAAGAACTCTCTGGTGATGCTCCTGAGCGTGCTGCTATTCTGTATCTGTAACAATAACTTCGATGGCAAACAAAAGAACCACCTTTAAATATCTTATATGATTCAAAGGACGGTATATTTTCTTTATCTGAATTATCCAAATTACTCAATTTGAATGCGTCATTAGTCCACTCCCAAACATTGCCAACCATATTATGAATGCCCCAAGCATTTGGACTAAATGATCGAACAGGAGCTGTTGTTAAAAAACCATCTTTAGCAGTATTAGTATCTGGAAATTGACCTTGCCAAATATTACATGGCATAAAAAAGTCATCATCAGGTTCAGTATTTCCCCAAGGAAATAAAACGTCTCCTTGACCAGCTCTAGCTGCATGTTCCCATTCACCCTCTGATGGAAGTCTACCTCCTACCCAATTAGCATAGGCAATTGCATCGTTCCACGAAATGTGAACAACTGGGTGGTCAGGTAAACAATTTTCTTGCGTTTTGGGTCCATTTGGAGCATGCCAACATGCACCATCTACTCGGCGCCACCAATTAGCACCTGATACACCAAGGGTAGCCTCTACATTGTTGGGGATTTGTTTCCAAAATACAAATGACCAACCAAAACTTTCTGCATCTGTTAGATATTTAGTTTCATCAACAAAAGATCGAAATTCTGCGTTGGTTACTGTTGTTTCAGATATTTTATACGGATTTATTTTAATTTTTCTTGTGGGTCCTTCTCCATCTTCAGGAATTATAGGTGAATTTGTACCTATAATTGAATTACCTCCGGGAATTACTATAGCGTTCTTATTAAACTGTTTTTCACTATTCTTAATTTTGAAAGGAATAATAGTTTTTTTATCAGGTCTTGCAGGTGTGCAACATGTATTATTATTAAAAGATGACAAAATTTAATAAACTTTCTTTTTTTAAAAAACTCTCATAAATTTTTATACAATTTACATAATATCTTCTAACTTTAAATTACTCTTTTTTTGTAATATTAGACTTAAAGATAATAGACGATGGTTTATACTCTTCAATAAGGTTAAGACGCAGATATTCAGACGCATTTCTAATATAAGGATCTGAGCTATCTAAAAGTTTAGAAACATAAGGCAAAACTAAATCAGATCGAGGGGATATATAAGTCAACGAATTTAGGGCTTGAAGTATAAGCCTATTATCCGCAGTAATATTTAGATAATGTATCAAATACTCAGTAGCTAAATCCGTATTTTCAGAATGACCAATAGCTTCCGCTAATATTATTTTTATATTTTGGTTAATTTCAGAATTAAAATTACTTTGCAAAGACGTTTTTAAAAGCCCTTCTATAGAAAGCATAAGTAATCCTTGTGCAGCCCAATATCTCAGGACCATAATATCGCTATTAAGAACGTTTTTAAAATATTGTATCTCAGATGGATCACGTTTTATAACTCTACCAGCTAATTCAATAACTTTTTCTAAAGGATAAACTACAGGGCTTTTATTATTATCCAAAAGTTCATTTGAACTAAATTCAGGAATAAATCCCTTATCATTTATACTCAGCATATGATCATCTAGCGCTGATCTCATCTCTTTAAGAATATTTTTATATTTATGATTATGGGCAATATTATCAATAGAATTTGGATCAAGACTAGAATTATATAATTCTTCTGCTGGCTTTCTTTTCCAGAATAAAGATTGAACCTTATCTAACTCCTTATTTTTCCAAAGACTTTCATAATTTTGATACGCTTCACTTAGCCAAGCATAAGCATAATGTTGCCCCCACGGTCTATGTGGTGAATAATTACGTATATATCTAAAATTTTCTGACCTTGCAGTCCTTGTTAAATCATACCTTTCATCCATTCTATCACGTCCAGAAAAGGCATACTGTCGTGTTTTTCTATCTTTTCCTAAAAATGTTTTACCATGTATAATTGATGGCACTTTTAAATTAGCAATTGATAAAATACTAGGCAACAAATCTACCAAAGAGACTGGGCTATATACATTAGAACCAGTTTCATAAGGCAATAGATATGATAATTTTTCAGGTAAATGTACAACTAAAGGTACCCTTAATCCATCATCATAACAAAACCGCTTACTGCGTGGCATAGGACTAGCATGATCTGAATAATATAGAACGACAGTTTCATTCGCAATTCCTGCTGATTTCAGTTCATCAAGACGTAATCCAAGTTGAGAGTCCATAAGTTCAACAGTATTATAATAACTTGCCAGCGTATTTCGAATTTGTAAAGTATCAGGCAGATGTGGAGGAATAATGACATCTTCGGGATTGATTATACCATCAACTGAGTCAAAAACGCAGCATTCGTGAGTTAACATTGAATTAAAAATAGAAAAGAATGGAGCCCCTTTAGGACGATTATTCCAGTGAGCTTCATCGCTACAATCATCCCAAATTGATGACACATCAATATTACAATTGTAATCTGTCTTTTCATTATTTGTACAATAATATCCTGCTAAGCGTAAAATACCTGGAACTGTTGTTATATTTTTAGGGACGTTACCATTACTACGCATATGCTGTGCAGGTGGATATGCTTCGGGCATTTTTCCTGTAAGTATCGAAAAACGTGAAGGACCGCATACTGGTGAAGTACAATAAGCATTGTTAAAAACAATACTTTCTTTAGCAAATTTATCCAGAGATGGAGTTCTGCAAATACTATTTCCATATGATGAAAGAAATGGAGGACAGTCCTCGCTTACAAGACAAAGAATATTAGGTTTCATTAAGTTGTCTAAATTTTTGATTTTTTTTCAAATAAATTATTTAGTGAAATAATAACTGATTCACTATCGTGCTCAGGAGTATCCTCAATTTCTTTCATTTTTTTATCAAGTTTCGCTAACATAGTTATAAATACTTTTTTATATTTTTCATTGTTCGCTAAATTAGTTAGTTCGTCAGGGTCAGCCTCACAATCAAAAAGCTCCCATTCAGGGTGTGCATTATTTGGTCGAGATCCTAATTGATTAAGGTCCTTATTATACCAATAAATTAACTTATAACGTTGATCTCTTACACCATAATGGGCCCATGCTTCATGGATTTCATCATTATGCATCCAGTAACGATGATATCCAAGTTGCTCCCAGTTTTGAGGAGTTTTCCCCTCTAGTACGTTGCGCATTGATACCCCTTGCATATGCTTAGGAATTGGTAGACCTGCATAATCAAGAAAGGTTGAGGCAAAATCAACATTACAAGCAATATCCTTAGATTTACTTCCTGATGGTATTTTTGCTGGATAACGGCAAAGAAAAGGCATTTGGTAACTTTCTTCATACATGAAGCGTTTATCAAACCAACCATGTTCTCCTAAAAAAAAGCCCTGATCTGAAGTATAAATAACTAAAGTGTTTTGTGCCAATTCTAGTTCATCAAGTTTATCTAGAATTCGTCCAACACCATCATCAATAGATTGAACTGTTCGTAAATATCTTGACATAAACCTTTGGTACTTAAATTCAGCAAAAACTTCTGGTTTAGTAAAGGTAAAGTTTTCTCCAGTTTCTGCACATATCACAGTAATTTTATCACCAGGTAAAAGTTCTGGTACTTTTCTTCCTTTATAGGGATCAGTAGGATCTTTCATTAACCTCTCACCAACAGCTTTAGTCCCACCTTCAGGTTGTACTAAACCTAAATCCTCATAAACTAAATCAGATTTCACTCTCATTTTTGCAGCATTTGCAGCGGCTGCGCGATTATTATAGTTATCTTTAAAAGTAGCTGGCAAAGGTATAGTTCCAGGTTCATGAATACTTTTATAACGAGGATGATATTCCCAGCTTCTATGTGGTGCCTTGTGATGACACATTAGGAAAAATGGTTTATTTTTATTTCGTTCTATAAACTTAACTGACATATCTGTAATGATGTCTGTTGCGTACCCTTGTACTTCACGTATTCCTTTAGAACTAATAAAAGCTGGATCCCAATACTCTCCTTGACCTGGCAAAACATCCCATTCATCAAATCCTGTAGGTTCATGTTTTTGTCCTTCACCTAAATGCCATTTTCCAAAGATAGATGTATAATATCCCCCTTTTTGTAATTCTTTAGCAACATTTGGCCAACGATTATCAATAAGCGTATTTAGGGTTGTAACATTGTTAATATGATTGTGAGTTCCAGTAAGAATAGCAGCTCTAGAAGGGGTACAAATAGAATTAGTTACATATACACGACTGTGTAGCAAACCTTCATTAGCTAATCGATCAATATTTGGAGTTTGATTTATTCCTCCCCCATAAGCCGAAATCGCTCTACTTGCATGATCGTCGCTCATGATAAAGATGATATTCGGTTGCATAATAATCCTTCCTAATTTTTAAAAAACTAAAGAACTCATAATTTAGTTTTATTTTTTAATTCTACATTTCTTAAAACTTTTCCGTTTGAATCAAAAAAATGAGATTTTCCAGATATGGAAAATTCAATTATTGATTTTACTTTAACAGATTTATCAGGAGGAAAACGAGCAACAAAATCTCTTCCCCAATCAGTAGTGAAATGAACATATTGAACATCTCCGAGTCGCTCAACAACTCGAACATTACCACGAATTATACCTAAACCATTTTTAACAGGTACTAAAGCATCAGCTCTGATTCCAATTGTTGAAACTTTATGAAAATTCGTACCTTTAAGCATTAATTTTTTACCATCAGGCATTTTACCATCTTCAATTTCAATTAAATTTATTTTTGGACTTCCAATAAAACCTGCAACAAATAAATTTTTTGGATTTTCATATAATTCTAATGGTGGACCTGATTGCTCAACTAAACCATCCCTTAGAACTACAATCTGATCTGCTAATGTCATAGCCTCAACTTGATCATGTGTAACATATACCATTGTTGAGCCTTCAAGAGTTTGGTGAAGCTTGGCAATCTCTAAACGTGTTGCAACTCTAAGTTCTGCATCAAGATTAGACAAAGGCTCATCGAATAAGAATACCTCTGGTTCTCTAACAATTGCACGACCTATTGCAACTCGTTGGCGTTGACCACCAGACAACTGCCTTGGCTTTCGATCCATCAATAAATCAATTTTAAGAATTTTGGCTGCTTTAGTAACTCTTGATTTAACTTCATTCTTAGTTACTCCATTCATTAATAAGCCAAATCCCATATTACGCTCAACAGACATATGTGGATAAAGTGCGTACGTCTGAAAAACCATGGCAGTTTTTCTCTTAGATGCATCTATTTCATTTACTATTCTGTCACCAATTTTAATTTCACCATCTGTAATTTCTTCCAGTCCAGCAATCATTCGAAGAAGAGTTGATTTTCCACAACCAGAAGGTCCAACAAACACACAGAATTCACCCTTACGTATATTTATATCAATACCTTTAATTACTTCTAACGAACCAAATTTTTTCTTAATATTTTTTAGTGATACACCTGACATTTTTACCCCATTTTATCCTTTTACTGCGCCAGCTAAACCATCTATGAAATATCTTTGGAGCAATAGGAAAAGAATGATTATTGGAACAATTGCAATAGTTGAGGCTGCTGTCATTCCACCCCAATCTACAACATGCTCACCTTTAAAAGAGTAAATTCCAACAGATAAAGTACGAATTTCAGGATTAGCTAAAGTTACAACTAAAGGCAAAAGAAAATCGTTCCATGCTTGTAATGACTGTAAAACAACTACTGTAACAATAATTGGTTTGGATAATGGTAACATTACATACCAAAATGTTTTGACAGGCCCTACGCCATCCATTCGACTGGCTTCTTCTAATTCTCTAGGCACCTGTGTAAAATACCCTGCAAATAAGAGAGTAAATATTACAATAGAATGACCACAAGTAGCAATCATTAGGCCCCATAGAGATTGACTTATACCAAGTGTGGATAAGAGTTGTATAATTGGAATGATTGTATAGCCTTGAGGTATAAATAAAGTAAAGATCATAAGACCAAAAATAGCCACTTTTCCAGGTAATGGCCTTCGACCAAGAACATACCCCAACAAAGCAGAAGAAAATGTAGTTATTATGACTGATCCTACTGCAACAAATAAAGTATTAAAAAAATACTTTTGTATACGAGCCTCAACCCATGCCCTTTCATAATTATCAAAAGTTGGAGCATTTGGAATAAGGCCAGTGCCTTGAAATAGCTCAGAATTTGGTTTAAAGGAAGCCGCAAACATCCATATTAAAGGATAAACCCAAACAGCACAAAAAGCTGCTAAAATAATAGAAGTTATCAGCCGTTTACGCTTTGATGTAAAAAAATCTTCTCGTAAAAATGTATTTGAAAAATTATTTAAACTAGACATTATTAACATCCTTACGGAAATCTTTAGTTCGCCTCACAGCAATTGCCTGAAAAACTGTTAGTAACATGACAGTTACACCAAATATTACACCTGCAGCACTTGCATAACCGATCCTAGGAAATTGACCGGAACCTGGAGCGAAAGCCGTTCGGAAAATGTAAACCTCCATTACTTCAGAGGCGAAAAATGGTCCACCTTCAGTAGTAGCTTGCACAAGCGGAAATACATTCAAAGCATGAATAGCTGATATTAAGCCAATAACAATTGCAAATGGAGCAATGATAGGTATAACCATATATACCATTTGTTGCCAAGGCCTTACTCCATCCAAACGTGCGGCCTCATAAAGTTCATCAGGAACTGTTTGAAGAGCAGCTAACCAATAAATCATTGTTAGTCCAGTCCATTTCCAAATAAATATTCCTGCAAGAGACCATAATACGATCTGAGGTGAACCTAAAAAATCAACTGCTTTACCGAACAGAAGTGGATCACTCAACAACCCATTTATTGGACCGTTAAAAGGACTCAATATAAGAACCATTACAATTGCTATAACTGCAATTGGAGCTACAACTGGTAAAAAAATCATCGCACGAAATAATGATGAAAGTTTTAAAAATTTATTATTTAATATCATTGCTAATACTAGTCCTAATAGCATCTGAAATGGGACCGTCATTAACATGAAAAGAAAAGAACGTTTAAAAGCTGCATAGAAAAACTCATCTTGGATGATCTCTCTATAATTATCCAAACCTACAAACTTACTGTAACTAGTAAACCCCGTCCACTCTAAAGTCGAATAGTAAAATGATGCCACCAAAGGAAATATAATGAACGCAACAAAGATAATTCCACCTGGAATTAAAAATAAATAGTCAATTCTTGCATTCCAAATACGAACAATAATTGATTTTCTATTAAACTTATAGTGGTTTTCAAATTTTTTAAAAATTTGCATATTAAGATAAAACTTTAATTGTAAAATATGGTTGCCCCATGAATGGGGCAACCAATAACTTTATAGTTCAGCGTATTGTGCTGTCCCATAATCCTTAAATGGATCCCAGTTTGAAAAAACATAGTCTTCACGATCTACTTTTGCACCATTAGCTTTTGCCTTTACTATTGCATTATCTAAAGCCTTATTTTGGCTATCAGCAACACCTTGAAGAGTTTCACGAACACCTGAAAGCTGGCCAGTAAACAAACCTTGTATCGCCTTACTCACGCTTAATGTAGGCTGAACAAAAGATATTGCAACTTTAGCTATATCTGAATTTCGCACAGATGGGTTGGGATGAATGCGAACATGGTTTTCAGCCATCGCTATTGCAGCTTTCTCATTTTCTGTCAGTTTAGCATATCCAAGGACTTCTGGAAACAACGCTGGATCTGCGCAAGTGCCTACATTTGCATAAGCAATTTGTCCTTCCAACGAACCTAACCAACTAAAATAACCTCCAACATAATCTGGATTTTTTGCTTTGCGATTGATAAACATTAGATTTCCAGTCTGCATTAGAGAAGGATTAAACAGTGGATTGTTAAAAGCTGATTTATCAGGTGCAGCTAATGGTGAAACTCCAAATTTAAAATTAGGGGCAGAGTCTTGCCATATTGGGATATTCCAAGGACCCTGAATAACCATTCCTGCTGCTCCTTGTGTCATGAATTCCCTTGCTTGTGGTGGTATAATTGTATTAATCCCTGGGAAAAAAGAACCATCATCTCGCATTGCTAGTAATAACTCTACAGCTTGAATATAAGCATCACTCGCATAGTCATATTCACCTTTTAGAAAGTTCATACCTGCTAAAAGACCCCATGATCCAACTGGATTTCCACTTCTTTGGGCAAGATGAGTTGCAACCGTACCCCATCTCCATGCAGCCTTACCACCCATAATAATTCCTGGTGTACCAGTTTTGGTTATTTTAGAAGCAGCATCTCGAATTTCATCATAAGTCATTCCTCTTTCAGGCCCAATATTATCGTAACCAACTTCGTTCATTTTATCTTGATTAAATAATACAAGATCATCATAACGTCGCTGACCACCATAAGGAAAACCATAAGTTACACCGTCAAAAACATTAATCCCTTCAATAAAACTTCCTTCAGGATAAGCTGATTTCCAATTTTTAAAATCTGGAATAAAGTCTTCAATTGGTTGGGCCCAACCATCATTAACAGCAACAGCTCCTTCCATTGTATTAGGAAGACAAAAAGTTTCTGGAGCTGACCCATTTTTAATTCCCAAAGGTAAAACCTTTTTGAGTTCTGACCATGGTAAACCATCATAAACTGTCTCTATACCAGCTGCCTTGCCGTATAAGGGAAGTGTTGCCTTATGAAATTGTCCTTTCCTTCCTCCACTATCTAGCCAACTTAGTGGACCATTAGGGGAAGGCATTCCACCTGGAACTTTAAAGTCTGCAGCTCTTATAATTGCAGGCATCGCAAGTGTCATAGCACCAAACGCTACTGAAGACTTTAGAAATTTACGGCGTGAAAAACCGTTTTTCATTCTATTTAACATATTACTCTCCATATAATTATAATTTTAGCTCGAAAGACACATACTTTAAAGCGCTTACTCCAAGCATATTGTAACTATGCTTTTTTAAGGTATTCATGTATAATGCAATTATGTTTATAAGTGATAAATTTATTTTATCACAAACCAATTATTTTTTTTATCATCTATTTAAAAGTAATTCCCACATCATAAAGAAAATTAGAATAAATTCTGAAAAAAAAAGAACAAGTTCGTACATTATTATAAGAAAAGACTAAAAAAAGACTTCCTAGAATTATTCAGAAAGCCTCTAAAACTATTGATTTTATTAACTAAATTAGTAGCGAGAGTGACGAGACTTGAACTCGTGATTTCTGCCTGATTTTGCTAATAATTACAATAACTTAGCATTTATTAGTGTCCAATCAGTGACCAAATTCTCTTACTAAAGTTATATTAATATGTATAGGCTATGTCAAAGTTGGTGGTCAGTGACCACAAATGCTATTTTTCATAAAAATTTTTAGCCACATAACTATTATGGAATTTTTATTTAAATTAGAAAAACATAGTTTAATTGCCATGGTTGACAGCTTAGGCCAAATACATAACAGTAAATTCAATTAAGAATTATAACGTTATTTTAGATTAGGAGGAAATATGTTCAAAAATATACTAATTTGTATTTCAGGTATGCTGATTTTATTTAGTAATGTTGCAACCGCCCAAGTAAATTTAACAGCAGAAACAGCAAGTCCAGGTGGAGCAACACATCTCTCACCTGCTCATATGACAGAAATTGCTGGCACCAATGGCATTGCCAATATTCAGTTAGCTGATGGTCAAACATTAACTAACTCAATCCAGAATGTTGCTGAAGGCAAAACCGATATTGCTGGAACTCCATATATACTTCCATTTCTGATGAGTAGAGGCGTTGGTCCTTATGGTTCTTTAGGAAAAGAGAAAGGAGCTGAGCTAGCAGGGAATCTTAGAACTATTAACCCTTTCACATTGGGTATATTTTTTCTCTATGCATATGACGCCAAGAATATAGGTGGGTGGGATGACCTT
>MDSV01006040.1_pt1 | contig 13459 bp, 13 predicted proteins | sample 810851 | NCBI WGS metagenome assembly MDSV01 (sample SAMN05326640, study PRJNA326480) | marine metagenome | isolation source: seawater | place: Atlantic Ocean: North East | collected 2012 | reverse complement strand
TATAATTCAGATTTTTCAAATATTAATAAGATATTGGATGAGAAGTAACTAATCTATCAATCCAAACTTTTATTGGTCAAATTGAAGGGTTTTTCAGATGGAAAAAGATGATTTTGTGGTATTTGAATTAGAAAATCATGAAACAAAAGACATTTCTGACTCACATGTAAATGGAAAATTAACCGTTATTTGGAGAAATTGGGATAAAATAATAAAAAGTCCAGAAATGATTTACCTAAATTTAGTTAATCCAGGTGAAGTGAAAGGTCCCCATATTCATAAAAATAGAACAAGTTATTTTTACTGCTTACAAGGAAAAATGATAATTGTTGTGAAAGATAAGAATGGAAAATATCACGAAATAGAAACAAATTCTAATGAATCAAAACTTGTGTGTGTTTCTAATGGTATTGCAGCTGCAATTGTGAATCCATCTAATGATATATCAAAGATACTTGTTTTAGCAGATGTAGCATGGAAACCAGATGATAATGAAATGATAAATGTCAAATTTGATGATTACAATTTTGCAAAATGGAATTCATTAAAAAATTAGTTCTACTTGTCACCTGACCAACCATCTACTTCAGAAAATTTTTCAAATGTTATTTGTAATGCTTGACGCGGCGAATTATGAGTTATAAGTCTACAACCATGAGCAGAGAAAGGGCTGTCATGAAAAAATGCAGCTGTATTATCTAAATTATATGGTTCAAAAATTATTTTTGATTCATCTTCATCACTAGCCATGTAAGTACCTCCAGCTTCACCAACAGGCCAATTTTTTGAAAAATAAAACATACATACCAAAGTAGATGGCCCAACATTATGAATATGTGGTAGTTGAAACCCACCTTTTGGTAAAGCCATTAAGACAAAATTTTTTATTTTGTTTACTGGTATTCCAGAAAAATTTCTAAAATTTGAGATGAATTCTTCTGTTTGAGCATATTTACTTAGGAGGGTCCAATTTTCACCTAATTCTATCTCAGTAGTATTAGGTTTTCTACGATCACCCCTTCCATGAGAAAAGAGAATTTTGAAATGTTGAAACTTTGACATGTCTGAATTTATACCCCAAGAATCATCAATCTTAGGATAATCAGAATAGAGTTTTTCATAAAAATCTCTTTTAAAGAATTCTTCAACAAATCCAAACTTAAATGGTTTATTACTTCGAAAAACTTCAGATTGTTTTTCAAGGTTTTCCCAATTAACTAGATTAGAAAATTCTTTCAACGTAAAATCAATGACTACCAATAGAGTTTATAATCTTATACATAATACCAGTAAGAACAGCAGAATAATATTTTTTTATTAAAGGTGTTAGAATTTTATATTTAAATTCCAGTTTCAGATTAGTGTTAATATCAACTTTTGTTCCATTTTCACGATTCTGCAAAGTTATTGTTATTTCAGTTCCTTTTGATGGACCGCTAATAATTTGAGTGTTGATTTGATTAGAGGAAATTTTATGTGATGATTTTTGTTTGAATGTTTTTTTGAATATTGTCTTAAAAAAAATGGTTTCTTCGGTTATTATGGAGTTAGGAGTTTTTTCAAGAATTTTAATTTCTTTTAGTTGGTTAGGTAGGTAGGTAGGGAGATTCTCAAAATCAGTAATAGTTTTAAAAAGAATATCTTGTTGAACAGGGGAATTAAATGAAAAAGACAATTCGTTCATAAAAATGAGTCAAAATATTAACATTTAATGGTTTTTTAGTAGTTAAGCTAAAAAATAAAGATCATAATAGATAATATGATAGATTTTCTGAGTATTCATTATTCAGATTTTCATGGTGTATCAGGGTATAGACATAGAGATATTGTTAGGATATAACTCGATTAGAAAAAATAAAGATGAGTGAAATGGAATTTAAAAAAATTAAAGATTTAACAGTTTTAGGTGGAGGAGATGTATTTGGTAGTTCACTTTCAGCTATTTTCTGGTTTTATCTAGCATCACAAATTGAACCAGAGAGTTTTGGAGAAATTCATTGGTTTCTAGGACTTGCAGGGATTTTTAGTTCAATAGCATTATTTGGTACTTTCAATACTATTACGGTTTATGCAGCAAAAAAAATTCAGCTGCAATCAACACTTTTTCTAATTTCATTAATTGCTAGTGCAATATTGTCTTCGATTGTAATTCTAATTTTTCCATCATTCTATACAATAGATATTGGTTTAATTCTAATTGCATATGTAATCAATACATTAGCTATTGGTGACATACTGGGAAGAAAACAATATTCAAGTTATTCAAAATATATTATAATACAAAAGGGTTTAACGTTAGGATTAGGACTGTTATTTTTCCACATATTTGGATATGAAGGGATAATTTTTGCTCTTGCATTGTCTTACATATTTTTCTTAAAAAGAATAATTTCGGTTTTCAAGGAAATGAAAATTGATCTAAATTTATTTAAAAAGAAAATTAGATTTATCACAAATAATTATCTAATATATCTGATAACAGGTGCAATAGGAGGTGGGCAAGTGGATAAGATAATTGTTGCACCACTATTAGGTTTTACAATGTTAGGCAATTACAATCTTGCACTTCAAGCTGTAAATATAATGATGATAACTTCATCAATTTCCTACAAATATTTACTTCCACAAGATGCCACAAACCAAAACAATAAAAAATTAAAAGTAATTGTAGTAATAATTTCTATTAGTGTTGCATTTTGTGGAATATTTCTAGGACCATATCTTATCGATACATTTTTCATGAAATACATTGATGCAAAACAAGCAATTCAAATAATGAGTGTAGCTATAATTCCTGGAACAATTGCATTAATTTTACAATCAGAATTTTTAGGAAAAGAAAATAGCAAAGTAGTGTTAATGGGAAATTCTATATCAACAGGAATTTTGGTAGTTGGCATGATTGGATTAGGTCTAAATTTTGGAATAGCAGGATTAGCTATTAGCCTAATACTGGCAAATACATCTAAAATGATAATTTTCTTGATTTTCAAGATTATTAGGAGAAATTAATTGAAAAAAATTTTATTAATAGAAAAAAAACAAACTGCATTTTATTTAATTTTAATTATAATATTCGGATTATCGATAAGATTGTATTATACGCCACTAGATGTTCCAATTGCTACTGATGGATTTCTTTCATTTATTTATGCATCACAGACAGTTTTTGATCAAGCATTACCAATTGGATATGATCCAACAAATTCAGGTTGGTCAAATTTCTTATCATTAATTTTCTTTTTCTCAGATAAATCTGATCCATTGTATTGGATGGGAATACAAAGGGTTTCTAGTATAATTTTTTCATGTTTAACTATAATTCCAAGTTTTTTTCTTTTTAAAAAATTTGTAAGTATAGAAGTTGCACTAGTTGGAGCCTTAATTTTATCCATAGAACCAAGATTATTATTAATCTCTATAGAAGGTACAAATTTTTCAATGTTTTTCTTTCTATTTGCATTGTCTATTACATTATTTTTGAATAAAAAAAAATCAACAATGTATTTGTCATTTGTATGTATTAGTTTATTATCATTAATCAGATATGAAGGAGTTTTATTATTTATTCCATTTCTAATAATATATTTAAAAAATTCAAATAAAAGAGAATTTGTTTTAAAAAATTTGGTGGTAGTACTTATCATTATTTCAATAATTATTCCAGTTTCATTATTACGGATGGATGCAACAGAGAAGGATTGTTATGAGATATGGGACTTTAATATTTGTGGTAAAGATGGAATTCTGAATAGTTTTTTTGATAGAAGTAGTTCCATTAATAATAAAATTCAAGGTATACCAGATTTGGATGATAGGATTTATTATGATAATGAAAGGATGATGGAAAAATTTGTTTTTTATAGTATTACAAACTTTCTGAAATTTTTTGGTTTATTATTAATTCCAATTTTAATATTTTTTGTCATATTAACATTAATTAGTTTAAAGCGAAATAATTTCTTTTTGAAAAAATATGATCTAATAATTTTATTTATTTTAACAGCTGTAATGACAATTCCATCATTTTATGCATATGGAAGAGATATTTCAGAAATAAAATATGTTCTAGTTATCATTCCATTAGTGATAACTTTTTCAACATTTGGAATTAATTATTTTAGTAACAATGGTCAAAATAAAAAAATTTTAACTGTCTGTATATTATTTATTATTATTTTTTCATTAATACTTATAGAATATGACAAGAGGGATTCACAGCATGATTACGAATCATTCATAATTTCACAGGAGATTATAAAATTAACAGATATTACAAACACATTCAATCAAGATGGATATATCAAAACTGCACTTATAATTTCAGATTGGCCATATCTACCAAATGTAGGTGAAAATGGAAAACCTACTTACAATTTTATCAAGATTCCAACCTCAGAATACGAAAAATTTGAAGATTTTCTTCAAGATTTTAAAAATTCAGATTTAAGATATGTTGTTATTGAAGAACGTAGTAAAATTTTTAACGATATTAATGAAGATGAAAGAAAATATCCATATTTAGAAAAAATTTTTGATTCAAAAGATTTGAAATTTAAGAATAGTTTTAAGATTTATGAAATTAATTATCAAAAATTAGGAGAGATATGATTTGAAAGATAAATTACAATTATGTGAGTTTTTGTCAAAAGCAAATACATTAGAATTTTTTGAAAAAAAAATCACTAAATCAAAAATAGAAAAAAGCTATAGCTTTACAGTAAAAATGTGGGTATGTGATGAGGAAAAAATTCTAGAAAATATACAAAAGAAATTTTTTGGAAAAATTGTCATAAGAAGTTCTGCAATTGGAGAAGATTCATTAGATAAATCAGAAGCAGGAAAATTTCAAACAATTTTGAATATTAATTCATCTATTAAAAAAGATGTCAAGAAAGGAATCAATGAAGTAATAAAATCATATAAGATTAAAGGAGAGATGAACCAATCACACCAAATTTTAATACAGAAACAAACTTTGAATTCAAAAACAAGTGGAGTAATTTTTACTAAGACTCCAAATAATGGTTCGCCATATTATATTATTAATTATGAAGATAGTAAATTAACTGATTCAGTTACTAAGGGTATAGTTGGAAATACAATAAAGATCTATAATAAAATACCAGAAAAAAGTTTGCCAAGAAAATGGAAAAGACTAATTTTTGCAATAAAAGAAATTGAGCATATATCAAATCATGATAAATTAGATATTGAGTTTGGAATAACAAATAATTCAATAGTTATTTTTCAAGTAAGACCTCTAACTACAATAAAAAAAGAGATCACACACAAGACAAGTGTAAAAATAGAAAATGAAATAAAAAATAATCAGAAAAAAATTATACGTCATAAGAAAAAATTACATAATCAATCAAAAATTGCATTTTCCAATATGACAGATTGGAATCCAGCAGAGATAATTGGAAGTAATCCAAGCATACTCGATTATTCAATTTACGATTACTTGATCATGAAGGATAGTTGGAGCAAAGGAAGAGAGTTGTTAGGATATAATAATCCTAAAATTAGATTAATGGAAAAATTTTCAGGAAGACCATATGTGAATGTTAACGCAAGTTTTAGCTCACTTTTACCATCAAAAATGAATCCAAAATTGAGAGAGAAATTAATTAACTATTTTTTAACAAAATTAGAAGAAAAACCATACTTACATGATAAAGTTGAATTTGATATTTTGTTTACATGTTATGATTTTTCATTATCAAGTAGAATGAAAGATTTATTGAATTATGGTTTTACAAAAAATGAATTAAAAATAATAAAAAATGAACTTCTGAATTTTACAAATAAATTAATAAAATGTACACCAACTATTCTCAAAGATACTAATGAATTTTTAAAAATTTTAGAAGAAAAAAGGAATCTAGGAAAAAAAGGAATAACTAGTTATAAAAAGAAATTATCTAATGCAGAAAATTTACTTAATGATTGTAAAAAATATGGAACTATACAATTTGCAGCAGTTGCACGACTGGCATTTATTGGAAAAATTCTTCTAAATGGGTTAGTAGATGTTTCAAAAATAGATAAACAGGATACTGAAAAATTTATGAATTCAATTTCAACACCAGTATCAGAATTTCAGAATGATTTATTCAATTTAAAAAATAAAACTATAACGAAGAATAATTTTTTGAAAAAATATGGTCATTTAAGACCAGGTACATACGACATAACAGTTAACAGATATGATAAAACACCAGAATTTTTAAAAAATTTGAATGTAAAAAAACCATCAAAAATAAAACAACATACAAAAAATATTGATGAAATATTAAAAAAACATGGGTTAGTTTTTGATAAAATAAAATTTTTTGAATTTGTAGAAAAAACAATCTATCTAAGAGAAAAATCAAAATTTGAATTTACAAAGAGTCTTAGCGATGCAATAGAATTAATCGCGGAATCTGGAGAAGAGATTGGATTTTCAAGAGAAGAACTTTCACAGTTATCATTAACAGATATTCTAAAATATAAAATAATGAATAAAAAAGAATTATCAAGGTTTTGGAAGAAGAGAATTCTAAAAAATAAAAAATGTAAGGAAATTGATTCTTATCTTGAATTACCACCTATATTTTTTACAAAAGATGACTTTACAGTTATACAACATTATATTGCAAAACCTAATTTTATTACTGACAAACAATTAACATCAGATACAATATTACTAAAAAGTTTTGAACAACTAGAAAAGATTAAATCAAAAATTGCAATTATAGAAAATGCAGACCCAGGATTTGATTGGATTTTTACAAAAAACCCTACAGGTTTAATAACAAAATATGGAGGAATGGCATCACATATGGCAATAAGGTGTGCTGAATTAAACCTCCCTGCAGCAATAGGGTGTGGAGACATCTTATTTGAAAAATTGAAATTAAGTACGAAAATTTCTCTAGATTGTAAAAATAAGGATATTTTAATTTTAGATTATAAACAAAGAAATAATTTTTCAGAAGAAAAAAAATTGTTAAAATCGCTAGGCTATATTAGATAGAATACAATAAAAGCATAATCTCATAAGAGGATTATGATGAAAAGAATTGGAATATCTCTTAGAGTGCAAAATATTGAAGGAATTAATGAAAAAAGAGATGCTATAAGTCATGATTGGATTCATTTTTTACAAGAATTAGGCTATTTGCCTATTTTAATTCCCAATAATTTAAAAAATGTTGAGGAATACATTTCAGAATTGAAATTAGATGGTTTGATTCTTTCAGGAGGAGATAATATTGGAGAATTTCCAGAGAGAGATGAGACAGAAACAAAAGTATTAGAATTTGCTATTAAAAATTCCATGCCTGTGCTAGGAATATGTAGAGGAATGCAATTAATCAATAAATTTTTTGATGGAACTATTAGTAAAAATGATAGTTCGAGTCATGTTGGAATATATCATAATGTTGAAATCATAAATTCAAATTTTTCAGATATTCTTGGAAAAAATAAATTAAAAGTAAATTCTTTTCATAATAATTTAATTAAGAAAAATGATATAGGAAATAACTTGATGGTTTTTGCTCAATCAGAGAATGATTTTACTATTGAAGGATATTTTCATGAAAAATTACCAATCGTAGGCGTAATGTGGCATCCTGAAAGAGATAGAGGCCAAGAATATCAATCAAAAATCGTAGATATTATTTATAACAAAATAGCTTGGCAGAATAATTGAAAGGAATAATTTTAGCAGCAGGTGAAGGAAAAAGATTACGACCTCTTACTTCAGATATACCAAAATCTATGGTTAATTTTTGTGGAATAACTTTGTTAGAAAGACAAATCGAAGTGATGAAAAAATGTAACATAAATGATATCATAGTAATAACTGGTTATAAAGCAGAAAAAATTAACATTCCAGATATAAATTATTTAAAAAATAAAAATTTTGAAAAAACAAACATGGTGGAGACATTATTTTGTGCAGAGAATGAATTAGTAGGTGACGTAATAGTTTCATATGCAGATATAATTTATGAGAAGAATATTTTAGAAAAATTAATACAATCTGAAGAAGAAATTTCTATAGTAATTGACAAACAATGGGAAGATTATTGGGAAAAACGTTTTGGTGATCCATTAAAAGATGCTGAAAGTTTGAAAATTGATGAAGATGGAAATATTTCTGAAATAGGGCAGAAGGTAAATGATATTGCTGAAATTCAAGGACAATATATTGGACTGATGAAATTTGATTCAAAAGGAGTAAAAATATTGAAGGAATTTTATAAAAAATGTAAGGAAAAAGCAGAAAATGGCGGAAATGTACTTAATCCAAACATTGAGTTTGAGAGATCTTATATGACAGATTTGTTACAAGGGCTAATTTTATCAGGAAATAAATTGAAACCAATAACGATTGAGAAAGGATGGTTAGAATTTGATTCAATAGATGATTATCATCTTTATGAAAAGATGTCTAATGAAAAAAAGCTTACAGAATTAATCAACTTGGAGCAGTAAAAATGAAACCGAACATTATCCTTGTTTTGCTAGATGGTGCAAGATATGATCGGATAAAAACTTCTATAGAATTTACAGAATTACTGAATGAAGGAACATTACTCAATAATGTTAGTACTGCAATTCCTTATACATTTGGATCAATTAATGTAATATTTACAGGACAATATGGAAAAGAAAATGGTGTAGATGGATATTATCAAGTTGCAGGATTAAAATCAACAGTTCCTACTTTATCAGAAATTTTACAAGAAAATGGATATTTCACATCAAGAGGTTTGATTAATGATAAAATTCTTTCACCAAGAGGATTTGATATCAGAGAAGAATTTAATGAATATGAAGTTAATCTAAATGTTGCACATCCGGAATTAATTAACAAAACTTTTAAAAAAGCAGGGGATAAACCGTTCTTTACATTTTTACAATTTACAAGAATTCATACAGTAACTGTTACAGAAATATTAAAAAAATTTGAATGGGATAACCAAAATTTTTATGATAACAAAAAAAATAATTTAGAACAATATGATAAAACATTTCAAGAAACGGGCAAATATGCCAAAATCATTTTTGATACAGTAAAAAAATTAGGAGTTTTAGATGATACAATTATAATATTTTTCACAGATCATGGAACAGGTATAGGAGAACGTTTTGGCGAAAGAAATTATGGTTCATTCACTTATGAAGAAACAATTCGGACATTTTATCATTTCATTGGACATGGAATAAAAAAGAAAAATGTATCTGAATCATTAAAATCTACAATTGACATCTTGCCAACAATTTTGGATTTGTGTGATTTAACTCCAATGAAGAACATTAATGGAAAGAGCTTTGCCGCATTCTTGAAAGGTGATGAAAAAATTTTAAAAGAAAGAGAATTTACATTTTCTGAAACAGGTGCACTACATGGGCCATATCCATCCCCTGAACATTCGAATGTTTTTTGTATAAAATCACCATATTACAAATTAATTTATCAAAAAGACCCAAAAAAATGGGAATTGTATGATTTGTTAAAAGATCCAAAAGAATTAGAGAATATTTCAGGAACAGGATTAGAAATAGAGAGATTTCTAAAAGAAAAACTTCTAGAGTGGATTAATCGTTCTTAAACAACTTAGGATTGCAATATGTTTTAACGTTGGATGAATTATAAAATAAGTTTCACCTATAGATGGATCTTGTTTTTTAGCATTTGAGAATAAATTTTCGTTATTTGTTACCAACTCAATCAAAGTTTCAGATCTAATATGAGGATCATACACATCATCCAAGTATTTATGAGAAGGTTTTTCAAAAAATTTTTGGTGTAATATATCACCTGTGTCAAGATTTTGATCCATGATAAAAGCAGTAACACCAGATCTTCCCTCGTTTAAAATACTATAATAAAAACAGGTACTTCCACGGTATGATGGAACTACGCCTGGATGAAAATGAATGAATTTAGTTTCTAAGGAGAGAATCTCATCTCGCAATATTCCGCCGCCAGAAAATAGAATAAAATCAATAGATGAATCTCGAACGTAATTGATTAAATCGGGATTGTTAATATCAACAAATGAAAATTCTTTGAAATTAAGATTATTTTCTTTAAGAGTATCAATTACAGATTTAGAAATATCAAAACCATGATTTTTTGATTGTTGGACCAATTCATTAGAAAAAATTTTTTCAATTCTATTATCATTCATAAAAATTATTAGATCTAATTTTATGTTGTTTTTTAAAATTTTTTGAATATATGCTTTTGAACGCGAGTCAGGAGTCAGAATTATTCCAAGAGTCATAATTCTATCTCCTTATTTTTTAATAAATCATTTACAAAATCTAATTCAAAATTTATTGCATGATAAATATAGAATAATGTAATATGATCATCAATAAAATTAATTCTAGAAGATAAGATATCATTTAGTTTTAGGAGTGTATTAAGAAATTTTAAATTTTTAGTAGTTTTAAAAATTTTAGCACAAACTAAAGAGAAAAGTGCATAATTTAGCATAATAGAAAAATTTTCTGAATGAGTAAGTGTATTAGAATCATAATTAGAAAATATTTTTTTATTTACTTCAAAACTTTTTAGAAGTTTTTCTATAAATTTTGGGATATCATGATCTTCATAATTTCTGAGAAAATAGCTGAGAAATTTACCAGTATCATATCTAGAATTTTTTATATCAAATAGATCAACTGATTCATCTAGAATTGCATATAGATTTGGATGAGTATCAATAGAAATTTTTTTTGAGATATAATTCTGAATGTTTTTCCGAGAATTTCTAAATGCAACAAGGAATTCTTTACCTTGGAATTGACTTTGTTGATATTTCTGAGGGGATTGTAACAGATCAATCTCTGTGTATGTATATTTCAATTATTTTCATAGTTTGTTAAAACATTCATAATATAAGATATATTCATAAATTCTATGAAAGAACTTGAACAATTACATTCAAGGCTTCACGATCATCTTAAAGAACAAAATGAGAAATGGGAACATTTTGTTTATTCAAAACAAGATGGATTCTATCAAGGATTAGAAGAGATACAGATTAAAGGTTCAAGATCATCAGAAAAACGTTTTGAGGAATATAACATTAAAAAATATTTGTCGAAAGAAAAAAAGGCATTAGATATTGGAAGTAATTGTGGATTTTTTTCAATTTTTGTTTCTAGATTTATAGGAAATATTTCAGGAGTTGAAATTAATCCATATTTAGTAGCAATTGCTAATGATACAAAGAAATTTCTTACTTTAGAAAATATAAAATTCATAAATTCATCTTTTGAAGATTTTAAAACAGATGAAAAATTTGATTTGATTTTTTCATTAGCAAATGATTCAACAATTGATGATAATACAAAATTTAATTTTTCAGAATATATTCAGAAGATTCTAAATTTACTTAAAAAAGATGGAATTTTAATTTTTGAAAGTCAAGCCATCGACACGATGATCTCTGAAAAATTTCAAGAGAAGTTAAGGTTTTTAGAGAAAAAATTCGAAGTGTTGGAAAAACGAAAAATAGTTTCAGAATACCCCATGAATGTACCCTATCGAGATTTTGTCATATTGAAAAAATTAGACATATCCTAATTCTTTCAGAAGTTTTTTTGCATTTTCAGTTTCATCAATTTTTTGAGTTTGAAGATTTTTAAAAATAAAATCTTTTTTGTTGTTAATTGATTTTAGATTATTTTCCATTTCTATTATTATTTTAGGTAAATTGTTTGAAATGTTAGTAAGTTCAAGTGGATCATTTTTCAAATCATAAAGATGAACATTTTTTGTTTCATCAATTCTATCACGAAAATATTTGTAATTTTCAGTTCGTATTCCAATTGAATCACTATAATCTTTTTGTATTTTGCTTGAAACACCATCAAGCATAACAAATGTATTATTTTTTACATTAAGGTTTGAAAAATATGGAACTAGTGATTTACCTCTGTATTTTAGATTTGTCTTAATATCTAAGATTTCAAAAATTGTTGGGAAAATGTCGATTAAAGATATTTGATTTTTAATAATTTTTTTTGATGGTATAGTATATCCAGAAAAAACTAATGCCGGTCTAAAGCTTTCATCAAAACAATCAGTTGGATACAATGTAGCTTTTTTAAGAATTCTTTTTTGATAATCAGTGATATCCATTTTGTCAATTTCAAAAATTCGTGGTTTTAATTTTTTTTGAGTTATTTTATCACTCCGTTCAGTACGAATTTTTCCTAATTCTTTTTTGAGTGGCTGAAGTTTTTTTGGAAATTTTTTTGATATTAATTTTGCAATATTGGAATTTGGTCGGTTAGATTTTTTGATTGAATCTGTTTGTAAACTAAAATCTAACATTTCATTTGTAAAATCAGCAGATGCAGAACCATGATCAGCAGTTATTATAGTGAGTGTTTGTTGTGAATTAATTTTTTCAAAAATTTTGCCGAACCAAACATCCATTGCAGATAGCATTTTTTCATATTGATTTTTACCTTCAAAATTTTGTATTTTAGTTTCAGAATTACTATCTAAATTAAAAAGTGCATTTCCATGAAGATCAACTAAATGTATGTAAAGAAACCAAGGTGAATTCATACCTTTATCTAATTTTTTTAAAATTTGTTCTCCCAAACCCTCATTATACAATGTTGAAAAGGAATTGAAAAAAATTGTATCTGAAAATAATTTTGGAATGTTTGTTTCTTTTAATATTTCTGGCAATATTGCATGACAAGTATAAGAATTTTGTTTTAAATCATCACAAAATGTTGGTAAATTTGGATTTAATTTGAAAAAATCTTTTTCAACAACAGTACTTTCAAAAGGATATGTTCCAGTGAAAATACTAGAAAGAGAAGGAACCGTCTTTGATGCAGTACTAATTGCTTGAGATAAAAAAACACCATCTTTGATAAATTTTTCAAGATGTGGAATATTAGATGATTTTTTATCTCCAACACATTTATCTTGTCGTAAAGAATCAACAACAATAATTAACAGATTTGGCTTCATCTAATTAATCTCAATTTTAGTATTAATTAATTCATGCTAAACTTTTATACAAAAATATTCATTATAAGAATAATTTAAAACAATGAATAATTAGACATGAATTATGAGAATTTTTTTACAAAATCTTTTGTTACATGATATTTCTGTTCCAAATGATAAAATTTTAAAGAATATATCAATTCATTAATTGCGTTTTGTGCGAAAAATAATATAATTTTGTTAAGAACACTAGTGTTGTTTTTAGTGAAGATAAGAAACGTTCCACACAATACGTTCGTTAGAAAAAATTAGAATTATTTTATGATTTTTTGAAGATTAATTACTAGTGAGCTTGATATACATCAAAAATAATCAATTTTTATGGCCAAGAACCTAGGATTCCGTTCCTGGATGTATTTTCGAACTGGTTGGTCTATGTATTTTGCATTCATACTTTCAGCGGTAAAT
>MDSV01235639.1_pt1 | contig 13462 bp, 10 predicted proteins | sample 810851 | NCBI WGS metagenome assembly MDSV01 (sample SAMN05326640, study PRJNA326480) | marine metagenome | isolation source: seawater | place: Atlantic Ocean: North East | collected 2012 | reverse complement strand
GGGCGATTGGCCTGTCCCGCTCGCTCGCCCGTGAGCTTGGCTCGCGCCGTATCCGGGTGAACACCATCTCGCCTGGATGGATCATGACGGATCGACAGCTCGATGAGCACGTCACCCCGGCGATCAAGCGGGAGTTGCGAAAAATCCAATGCATCCCCGACCTGAACCAACCGGACGAAGTCGCCGACGTGGCTTTGTTTCTTGCCAGCGATGCAAGCCGGGCTGTGACAGGTCAGGACATACTCGTCGATCGTGGCTGGCGCCATGGCTGACGCGGATTACCTGATCGTTGGCGGCGGGATTGTGGGATTGGCGACGGCCTATCGTCTGCAATCGATGCAGCCCGGTTGCCGGGTCAGGCTGCTTGAAAAGGAGGCGGATGTCGGGCAGCACCAAAGCGGGCATAACAGCGGTGTTTTGCACTGTGGGCTTTATTACAAACCGGGCTCCATCAAGGCTGTTTTGGCCGTGCGCGGGATTCAGCAAATGGTGGAGTTTTGTGAGGAGGCCGGAATCAAGCATGAGGTCTGCGGTAAGCTGGTGGTGGCGTGCAATGAGGAGGAATTGGGGCGTCTCCGTAACCTTGAAGTGCGCGGCCGTCAAAACGGACTTGAGGGGATCGAGTATCTGGAGCGCGAAGCGATGCTGGAAGTCGAGCCAAACGTGGGAGGCATCGCCGCGTTGCGCGTGCCGCAGGAGGGGATCGTCGATTACCCCGCCGTTTGCCGGGAGTTGAAGCGGCGCATCGTTGGAAACGGAGGTGATGTTGTCACCGGTGCGACTGTCACGGGACTGCGGGAGCAGGGCGGTCAGTGGATCGCCCGCACTCAGGTTGGTGAGTATACTGGGACGTTCCTCGTGAATTGCGCCGGACTGCATTGCGACCGGGTGGCGGAGATCGCAGGAGAAAAACTCGAGACGCGCATCGTTCCGTTTCGTGGCGAGTACTACAAATTAAAGTCCGGCCGGGAGGGGATCGTTCGCAACCTGATTTACCCGGTGCCAGATGCGCAGTTTCCATTTCTGGGCGTTCACTTCACGCGATTGATTCACGGCGGGATGGAGGCTGGCCCGAACGCGGCGATGGCGTTTGCCCGTGAAGGGTATCTCAAGACGAACATCAGTCTGCGCGACATGTGGGATGCGATGACCTATCCCGGCCTGTGGCGGTTCGTCGCGAAACACCCACGGATGACGGCGTTGGAGTTATGGCAGACGTTTAGCAAGCGTCGATTTTGCAGGGCGCTGCAAAAGCTCGTGCCAAGCATTCAACTCAGCGACATTGAGCCGGGCGGTGCCGGTGTGCGTGCCCAGGCAATGGCGCGAGAAGGCGAGTTGATTCAGGACTTTTGCCTCATCCGGCGTCGGGCGGCGTTGCATGTTTTGAACGCGCCCAGCCCGGCGGCAACTGCATCACTGGCAATCGGTGAGGAGATCGTCCGCCGCATTCTTTCGGATTCCTAGCGCTTAGCCAAGCGCCTGGCTTTAGCGGCCCATGCCGATCAACTTGAGGATGGTGCCCTCAAACTCGCCTTCGAATTGATCGCCCTCCTCGAGGCTGGCCTTGGTGAGCTTGGCTTTGCCGTTGATGAACTGCATGCCCAGCGGGCCGAAGCTGAAGCCTCTCCCCTCCTTGAAAACTCCGCCAGATTCAATGGCATCGGCCGGCTTGAATTTGTCCTCCGGGATGGAGATGTCGACCGACACTGATTTGCCGTCGGATTTACGGCGACCGGAAAAACGGATCGTCGGCTTGTTGCTTCGCCCAAAACCGCCTCCAGCCCATGCACCGTGCACGCCGACATCCGTCAACTCGACCGGCTTGTCGTTGAGCGTAAGTTGAAGCATGGCCTTGCCGAGATTGGTTTGTTCGCGCGGCGATTCCTCCATCCATTCGCCGTAGAACTTGGCTTTTACGTTTCCGATTTCGGCGATGACAGGTGGTGCCTTGGGGGTCTTGGTCCACCTTGGCATTGCTGCGCCGGTTTCGTCCATAATGTCTTCGCGGCGTTCCCTGATGAATTCGCGTGTGCCGCGCAGCGATCGGCTAAAACGGGACTGTTCACGGTTGAGGTGCGGCTCGATCAACGCTTCAATCCGATCACACTCTGCGAGCAGTTCTTCCTCGTTCCAATGTTCCTTGAGAAGGCCGTGGAGAGTCTTGCGGTAACGATCACGCCCCGCCTCAGTCTGATAGAGGAGATAGGCGATGCGGCCCTTGGTTTTCACGGAGAGTGGGGCGCGAAAATCGAAGTTGAGCATGCTGCGTTTTTTGAAAAGCGAATCAGCGCCCCACGGCATGAAGTGAAACTTGTTCGTCTTGGGATTGAGATAGGCAAAAAAGTTATTGGCGTTGCCGGAGTAGCCATCCCAAAAACCGAGCAGTCCTTCCATTGCCCAGAATCGGTAGAACGAATCGAGGTCGACCAATTCGCCGATGGCTTCCTCGATGACGGAGTCGCCTTCGGACAGTTCGATCAATTTGCGTATATGCGCACGCCCGGCTTTGTCGTCGCCTGTTTTGCGTTCGAAGCTGCCTTCCCAGCCATTATAAAAATCCACCACTGTTCCCTCATAAAGTGTTCCGTCGTCATTGCCAAAGCCGCGCTTCAGCACAGTCTTGCGGACTGTCTCGACGTGCGTGTACACACCATGATTTTTTCCGTTCACTGTCACTTTGGCGAAGGCGGTGCGAGGGGCGGGGGATCCGGCGGCATTGAACAGGGCGTATCCCATGACCTGACTGACGATGGTTGAATCCTGCTTGTTGTTGTTCATCGTCAGGTTGGTCAATCCACCGATCTTTGCCTTATTGTTCGTGTGGTTGAGTTTAATCTTCAGCGACGGCCGGCTCGTGCTTTGTGAGCCGATGAACCCTTTTTTCCGAAGCCCCACTTTTTCAAATTTTACCCCATCGATGGTGACGTCGGCGGTGACATACTCGTATGGCCCGTCGATCGGCGCAGTTTTGCGATCCTCATGCAGCGCTGAGATGAAATTGCGTGCCTGATGACGTATCTTGTCCCAGTCTTTTTCGGCGACCGTGATCTGCACGTCGAGCACGCGATCTGTCGGGAAGACGTCGTCCAGAGTCAATTCCTTCGCCGATCCCGTTGCGGCTGCCATGACAGCGGCAAATAGCCAAGCTGTTTGTCTGTTATTGTTTTTCAAGAACATCGTTCCCATTACGTATTTTACAGGGTTGAAGTTACCTATTAGCGGAAAAAGTCACGCCGTCCAAAGTCCCTCGCTTGTGGTTGTCCCCTTGGCATTAGTGATAAGCCCGGCCATTTTTGCAGCATCCTTAACGCCGGGGGAGGCTTCCACGCCGCCGGAGACATCCAGTCCGAACGGGGAAACCTGTCCGACTGCGTCGGCGGCATTGTCCGGAGTCAGGCCGCCGGCGAGCAGGATTGGTTTACCCAGGCGCTTGGCTTCCACGGCCAGTTCCCAGTTGAATTTTTCACCGGTGCCACCCGGCACGCCCTTGACGTAGCTATCCAGCAGCCAGGCGTCTGTGTCGTAGTCCGGCAACTCGGCAAGCGTGGTTCGGTCCTTCACCCGAAACGCCTTGATCGTGCGCTGCTCAAACTGTGAGCAATACCGGGGTGACTCGTTTCCATGAAACTGAAGTGTGTCCAACCCCGCCGTCTCAATAGTGTGCCGAACTGTTTTCGCATCGGCATCGACAAAAACACCGACTCTGGCGACCTGCTCCGGTAGATCGAGGATGATGTCGGCCGCCTTTTCTGCGGACAGGTATCGCGGGCTGGGTTCGTAAAACATGAAACCAAGCGCATCGGCACCGGCGTCGACCGCCGCCAGCGCATCCTCCGTCGAGGTGATCCCGCAAATTTTCACACGCACACTCACGGGCAGGACGCTATTGCGATTGTGGCGTGTGTCAACGCTGCTGTCCGGTTTCGGGTTGCTTTGGCCAAGCGGGCAGGGCAAACCAAGCGCGTGAGTGCAGAGCCAACAATGGCATACGTGGCGCTGGGCGCGAATACCGGCGAACCGGCGGCGACTCTGCGTCTGGCCGCCGTCGAGATTGCCCGTTGGTCGCTTGGCCAAGCGCTTGGCTCGTCCCTTTGGCAGACCGAGCCGGTCGACTGCCCACCGGGTTCGCCACCTTTCATCAATGCCGCGCTTGGCTTTGAGCCAAGGCCGGGCACAACACCGGAGTCGCTGCTGGAGCAATTATTGCAACTTGAGGCGCGCCTTGGCCGGGAGCGCACCGGCTTGGCCAACGAGCCTCGGAAAATCGACTTGGATTTGATCGCGTTTGGGGATGAACAGCGCAATGCCGAGACGTTGATTCTGCCTCACCCCCGTGCCCACGAGCGACAATTCGTACTCGCGCCGATGGTGGAAATTGCATCCGACCTGATTTTTCCGGGACGAACAAAAACTGTCCAAATGCTATTGGATGAACTGCCCGATCAGGGCGCTGTAAAACTGGGCGAGCCGCTACTCTGACCTACCCTATGATGTCTTGGATTGCGTTGCCTGTGGTAATTGGCAGGGGACGGTCGCCGACGCCGATGACCTCGGTGTGCGGATCGATGCCAAGCAGTTGATACATTGTCGCGGCGATGTCGTCCGGTCGAACCGGGTTTTCTGCCGGGTAGGATGCATTCTTGTCGGACGCCCCGTAGACGTAGCCGCGCTTGATCCCGCCGCCCGCGAGGAGGACGGTGTAGCACTGCGGCCAATGATCGCGGCTGGAGTTGGCATTGATCTTCGGTGTGCGGCCGAATTCGCCCATCCAAACCACGAGCGTCTCGTCGAGCAAGCCGCGGTCATCCAGGTCGTTGAGGAAAGTCGGGAGCGTTTGATTGGTGATCGGCAGATGGCGCTTTTCGACGATGGGATACATTCTCGTGTTGTTGAAGCCGTGCGTGTCCCAACCGCCGAAGGTGGTGCTTTGTCCGCCGATGCTGTCGGAAAAGTAGACGTTCACAAACTTGGTGCCGGCCTCGACCAACCGTCGGGCGAGCAGCACGCTTTGCCCGTACGTGTGCCGACCGTAGGTGTCGCGTATTTTATCCGGCTCCTGTGTGAGGTCGAAAGCGTTGCGCATCTTTGGCGAGTTCAACATGCCAAGCGCTCGCTCGTAGTAGGCATCGAGGCCGCGTGCACTCGCGGAGTAGTCTAGCAGTCGCGACTGCTGGTCGACGAGCTGCTGCAGTTGGCGGCGCGAGGCCAGTCGCTTTGGATCGATGTTTGTCGGCAGGCTCAACTCCGGCAGGGCAAAGTTCTTTGAGCTGGGATCGTTCGTGAACAGGAACGGGTCGTGGGCTTTGCCGAGGAAGCTGGCGTGTTGACCCGGGGGTGCGGAGCCGTCGCGCATGATGTACGGGTACGCGACGAAGGTTGGCATGTCGCCCTTCGTCGGTGTGAGGTGATCGACCACCGAGCCGTAGGCCGGGTACATCTCCTTCGTGTCGCGCAGGCGCTGGTCATCGAAGTCCGGCGCGCTGCCGGACAGGGCGTAGTAGCCGGCGGAGTTGTGGTTCTTCATGGTGTGGTGAACGCTGCGGACGAGCGTCACCTTGTTCATGATTTTGGCCACCGCCGGCATGTGCTCGTTGGTGATGACGCCGGGCAGGTTGGTATCGATCCACTTGTGCGGTGAGCGAATGCCATCCGGCGCGTCTGGCTTCATGTCGAACATGTCGAGCTGGCTTGGGCCGCCCCATTGAAAAAGAAAAACGACCGACTTGGCCTTGGGCACGATCCTGCGCTTGGCCTTCTCGGCGGCAAAGAGCTTGCGCATATTCAGCCCAAGCAGGCCCAGGCCGCCCACGCGAAGGGCGCTTCGTCGGTTGAGTGGATGGAATACGTTCATGGAGCTATCGGCGCAAAATAAATTCCTTTGAGTTCATCAGTGCCCAGGCGATGTCTTCCAGTTGACCGCGCTTGGCCTCGGTGGTCTCGGCCTTGGCCAAGTGCTGCAGGCCAGCCTCGAGTTCGGTGGCCGTGGGTGGGCGCGACAGGGCGGTCCAGTAAAGTGATTCCAGCGTCTGCTGAGCCGGTTGGTCGGCTTTGGCCAAGCGCTCGAGCCGGTTGGCTTTGCCGGTCAACAGACCGTTCAACACCGGGCCGCTGATCATCTGGAACGCCTGCGCGAGGGTGGTCTCGTCGGAGCGTTCGCATTCGCAATTGAGCAGCCGCTGTGGTTTGCCGAACGCCTCCAGCACAACGTCGACGATGTCGTCTTTACTGCGCCGCCGTTTTTCCTTGATGGTGTTGGCCACCTGCACAACGCGCGTGCCGGGCGGATGATCCCGGATGGGTAGGGGTGCATCGGCCACCTGTGCCTGTGTGTCGAGCAACTGCTCGGCGCTCAGGCGGCGGGGGATCGCGTGCGAGTAATTGATTTCGTCACCGGCATTTGTGGCGTTGGGCTCGGAGGCGAGTTGGTACGTCGCGGAACTCGTGATCAGGCGGATCATGTGCCGGAGGTCGTAGCCGCTGGCGATGAACTCCGTCGCGAGCAAATCAAGCAACACCGGGTGTGTGGCCGGGTTAGTCGGACGAAAGTCGTCGATCGGGTTCACTAGTCCACGGCCCATGAGATGAAACCAAATTCGATTCGCCTGCGCACGGGCGAAGAACGGATTGTCCGGGGCCGTCATCCACTTGGCCATCTCGCGCAGCGGATCGTCGCCCCCGGGCACCGGTTGCCCCGCGGAGAGAAAACGCGCCGGGGCGGCCTTGCCGGTCTTGGGGTTTTTCACGCTGCCGTTCGATTTCATGTAGACGACCTGTTCACCGTTGAACTCGTGTTTGTCCAGTCCGTCCCGGCGGATGTTTTTCAGCAGTTTGTAGTCGATTTTCGCGAACGCACTGGCCCAGTCGTAGTAGTCGCCCTGCGTCCAGCGGTCGAACGGGTGATTGTGGCACTGCGCGCATTGCAGCCGTCTCCCGAGGAACACCTGCGCGGTGGCCTCGGCCAGTTCCTGCGGCTTGCGAATCGCACGAAAATAGTTTGCCGCCGGGTTGGTGTATGTGCTGCCGCGGGCGGAAATGATCGACCGGGCGAATTCATCCATCGGCGTATTGTCGGCGATGCGATCACGAATCCAACCGTGAAACAGTTGCACGCCCTTGGGGTCGAGTGTCCGCACCTCGACGTTCAGCAGGTCGGCCCACTTGAGCGCCCAAAACTCGGCGAACTCCTCCCGTTCCATCAAACGGTTCACCAGTTTTTTGCGCTTGGCCGGATCGGAGTCGGTGACGAATTCGCGCGCCTCGTTTTCAGTCGGCAACAGGCCGATCAAATCCAGATAGGCGCGGCGCATGAACACCGTGTCATCCGCGAGCGGGGATGGATTGATCCTCAGCTTTTGCAATTTGCCAAAGATCATCGTGTCGATCATCCCCTGCCTGGTGGGCGGACTCCAGGCAAAGTCGACACGCTCCGGCACGAACGCCAGCCTCACCGGTTCCTGCCGGTTCAAAAAACGGACGAGCACGGTGGTCTCCCCCGGCTTGTTGAATGTCACTTGGCCAAGCGGAGTGACCTCGAGCAGATTGTTGGACGGTTCGTAGACCGCCTGCGACGTGACGTCGCGTTCGCTGCCGTCGGCGAAGCGGGCCTTGGCCGTGATTTGAATTTGGTTGTCCGGCGCGTAAAGAGTGCGATTGGTCGGTGCCACCTCCAGTGCGGTGAGCTCGGGCGCTTGGCCGGTGTCATTCTTCGCGCCTTCGGCGATCCATTGGCGGAGGATGCGGTACTCCCACGAATCCACCTCGAATCGTCGTCGCCCCTCGTGTGGGATTTGTGCGGTGGCTTTCTTGAGGAGTAGGCTTTCGTCCGGTTCGATGAGATTGAGACGGCGGCCCAGTTCGTTGCGGGCGATCACCTTCCAGTCCCCGGCGGGAGATTCTCCGCGCAGGCTGATTTTGAAGCCGCCCTTGCCATTTGCGTTGCCGTGGCAGGTGCCCATGTTGCAGCCGGCCTTGGCCAACACCGCCATCACCTCGTTTTGATATGAAACAGGCGAGGCCATCGCCACGGGCAGGCAGGCAAAAACAAGCAGGAAAAGCACCCTGTTAAGCAACTGATTCAACCACCCAAAAACGCCGCAATGGGCCGGTTTTTTCAAGTTTTTTCCGGTTGGCCAAGCGGATTATTCCCGTGTCAAATAGGCGATGAGATCGAGGATTTGCTGTTTCTCCAGCGTGTTGACCGTGCCGGGTGGCATGTTGGAGACGTTGAGTTTTTTGCGGCTGACGATGAGCGCCTTGGCCAAGCGCAACGACGCGCCGGTGGCGGAGAGGCTGCGAAGGACCACCACGGCGTCAGTCTCTTCCTGCACTTGGCCAAGGTGAACCTCCCCGTTGCTCATGTTGAACTGCTGCAAAACGTATGCCTCGGGGATGATGCGCGAGGGCTCGAGGATGGACTCGAGCACCTCGGCCGGTTTCATCCGCTTGGCCAAGTCGGTCAGGTTCGGCCCAACGCTGCCGCCGATGCCGTCCAGCCGATGGCATTGGGCGCAGCCAACCTTGGCATAGGCGCTACGGCCGCGGGTGAGGTTGTCCGGTTCGTGAGCGATCTCAAATCCGGATTCGAAATCAGTCGGCTTCCAGTTTTTCACGAACACCGCGCTTGGTTGCATGCCGCTGATCCATTCACGAAACAGGGCCACGGCGGCGTCATCGACCGCGCCGCTGACGAGTGGCGGCATCTGGCCGCGACCGCGCCGGTTCAAGCGGCTGAGCAGTACGGACTGATCCGGTGCGCCGGGGGAGACGAGCATGGCGTTTTGAATGCCGAACGTGTCGTGCTGGGGCCGGGCACCAATCAGGCTCATCTGGTCGTTCGCCGTGCCAAGGCTGAGCAGCATTTTTGAATTGCCGCCGCCGGCGTGAATGTGGCAGCCGGAACAGTTGATGTGTAGATAGGAGCGCGCGCGCTGCTCAAGGCTGGCGGTCGGGTCGTAGAGGTTGGCCAGCGATCGTGGCTTCTTGTCCGGTCGCTTGTAAGGTTTGTTAAAGAACCCGATGTGCGAAAAGGTGCGGAGTTGATTGTCGTTCACTCCGGAAAAGTTGTGGGCGCGATCCGTGTTCAATCCGGTCAGGCCAAGCACAAACCCGGCGGCCCGGCTGTGGCAGGTCATGCAGTCGGCTCGGCTGGGGAACACCCAGTCGTGTCGACGAAAACCGCCCGGCGATTTTTGATCTGCGATCCGCAACGTGGTCCGGTCTCCGCCCTTGGCCACTAACTCGGCGTTGGTTTGTGCCTCGTTCCATTTGTATGAGTAGCCGACCCATTCGTTTTGCTGCCGAAGCATGATGCGAGTCTCGATGCGAAACGGCTCGGCCAGGCCAAGCGCGCTTTCCCGTTGCACAGTCAGGGTTTGGACGAGTGCTGTTCCGTTGGGAAAAATCCACGCCCCGTTTTGGTTGAAGCCTACTTTTTCCTCACCCGGCACGGCCATCCAGCGTTCGGTGGTCGCACCATCGTTCCAGCCGGAGGCGATCACGGAGTAGCCCAGAACGCCCGGGTGCATTTCGTGAGTTTTCGAGTCCACGAACAGCCCGGTCTCGCTGAGGCGTTGCGGGAAAGGAGCAGCGGGGCGGGTGCGGGGTTGGCGTTCCAGTCGATAAAATCCGCTCGCGTGGTCGACGACTAGTAGCTCGCCGGAGTGAGTCGTAGCGAAACCGGTGATGGCCAACGGTGTATCGGCGATTTCCTGCAGAGCCAGTTGCTTTTCGCCATCGTGTTTGATGCTCCAGATTTTGCCGGTGCCATAGTCGCCGTAAATGTAGTGGCCGCGAAGCTCACTCCACTTTAGCCCGTAATAAACTACGCCTCCGGTGATCGATCGTGCCTCGGAGTGGGGATGCTCGGCGGTGGGCATGGTCAACGGATGCGGCCCCATTCTGCGGTTTTGATAAAACGGATGGCTGCCCTCGTAGACGCTCCAACCGTAGTTTTCCCCTGCGCGCACGAGGTGCACTGTCTCCCACAAATCCTGCCCGTTGTTGCCCACCCAGACGTGACCGGTCAACGCATCCACGGCCAGCCGCCATGGGTTGCGCAGGCCGTAGGCATACAACTCGCCCCGCGCGTCGTGGAGATTGATGAACGGGTTGTCAGCAGGGATGCGATAGGGTTCGTCCTCGCTCGTTTCGCTGATGTCGATCCGCAGCACGCCGCCGAGTAGGTCGTCCAGTGTTTGGCCGGAAACCCAGTTGTCGGAGTCGCTTGTGCCGTCGCCGGTCGAGATGTACAGCATGCCATCCAATCCGAAGGCGATACCCCCACCGTCATGCCCTCCGGAGCGCCATTCGATGATTGAGTGCTCTGAGGCGAGGTCGATTTCCGACGAGCCCCGAGGCAGCGTGACGCGCGAAATGCGGTTGGCTTTTTGGCCGTCAAACGCCTCCAAATTCAGGTTGCTGAAAAGGTAAAGATGTCCATTCTCGGTGTAGTTTGGGTCAAAGCAAAACGAGTAAACATTTCGTCCCGGCAAATCGAGCAGCACTTCGCGTTCCTTGGTCTCAGGGCGATCCTCGAATGCAACCAGTTGAGTCGGCTTGCCTCCACCGTGATGGAGCAGGGCGAAGAGCCTCGACGACTGGGGCTCGGCGGCGATGAACATCGGCGAGCGCCAAACCTGATTGGTGTACGCCGGCACGGCACGGAACGGAGGCGGTGGCTCCGGGGTTCCAATGAGTCTCGAGTTTTCCCAAATCTCCCGCTTGGCCAAGCCGAACGGCTTGTCCTCGTCAGCCCAACTCTGGTCGACGGACGGAAGCCAAGCCGCCAGCAGCATGGCGGATACGACGAATATAAGCTGAAATTTAGAGGGCTGGGACACGGCCACGGGCAAAGTAATTGTCACGCTGCGGTAGGGCAAGCCAAGCGCTTGGCCAAGCGGAATGGGTTGGCAGCCGTGCCGCCGTCAGCGAAGATTCCGGCCATGGACTTGAACGGAAAAGTGGCCCTCATCACGGGAGGAAGCCGGGGCGTCGGTGCGGCAACGGGGTTGCAGTTGGCCAAGCGCGGCTGCCACGTGGCGATCAACTGCAGTCGCACGGCAGACCGGGCCAAGCAGGTGGCCGAGCAGTGCCAAGCAAATGGCGTTCGCGCGGTGGTGGTGCAGGGAGACGTGGCTTCTGATGCAGATTGCCGGCGAATTGTCGCGGAGTCCATCGAGGCGCTTGGCCAGTTGGACATCCTCGTCAACAACGCCGGGACGACTCGCTTCATAGATTTTCAAAACCTCGACGATGTGACGGATGAGGACTGGGATGGTATTCTCAGCGTAAACTTGAAGGGGTCGTTCCAATGCGCGCGAGCTGCACGGGCGGCGCTTGAGGCGAGTGATTTCGGTGTAATCGTCAACACCGCCAGCGTGGCCGGTATGACCGGGGTGGGTAGCTCGATCCCGTACTGTGCCTCCAAGGCGGCTGTCATCAATCTCACGCTCTCGCTGGCGCGGACGCTTGGCCCGAAGATTCGAGTCAACGCCGTCGCCCCCGGATTCATTGAGGGCGAGTGGCTCCAGAATGGTCTCGGCGAAAACTACGAAACTGTGCGAGCGAAGAAAGCAGGGGAGGGACTGTTGGACGCTGTCAGCACACCGGACGATATCGCAGACGGAATTCTCTCGATGATAACCTGCCAAAAAGTGACCGGCCACATACTGACCGTCGACACCGGCCACACCGTCGGCCCTCGGATTGGTAGTGGGCTTTAATAGAGCAAAAAAAACGCGCAACAAATTGCGCGTTTCGAGAGTGGCTTGGCCAAGCGCTTGGCTTATCGATCCTCCACCGGGGCGTACTTCAGGTCGTCCGGCCCATCGTAAAGACTCTTCGGACGAATGAGCCGGTTGTCGGCCAATTGCTCCAGCACGTGCGCTGTCCAGCCCGAGGTGCGGGCGATTGCGAACAGCGGCGTGAACAGGTCGGTCGGAATACCCAGCGAGTAGTATACGGTGGCGGAGTAGAAATCGACGTTCGGGTGCAGGTTTTTCTTGGACACCATGAGGTCGCGAATGCGCTCGCTCATATCGAGCCATTTAGTTTCGCCTAATTCCCCGCTCAGTTTCTCGGCCATGGCCTTGAGGTGTGGCGCACGGGGATCGAGCACCTTGTACACCCGATGGCCGATGCCCATGATTTTGACTTTATTCTTCAGGCAGTCCTCGACGAAGGCATCGACCTTTTCGACGCTGCCGATTTCCTGAAGCATCTTGATCACGCCTTCGTTGGCACCACCGTGCAGTGGCCCCTTGAGAGTGCCGATGGCGGAGGTGATCGCCGAGTACATCCCGCTCAGGGTGGCGATGGTGACCCGGGCGGAAAATGTGGAGGCATTCATGCCGTGATCGGCGTGCAGGATGTAGCACATGTCGATCGTCTTCTCCTTGGCCTCGCTCGGTTTTTCGCCGTCGATGAGGTAGAGGAAGTTGGCGGCCTCGCCGAGGGTCGGGTCGGATGCCGGAAGCGGCTTGTCCTGACGGGCGAGGTGAAAATAGGCGGTGATGACTGGCACCTGCGCGATGAGCTTGATGGCGCGAGCGGCCTGATCCTCGATCGAATCCTGTGCTTCCGGTGGCTCGTAGCAGGCGAGTGCGGAGACAACGGTACGGATGGCCCGCATCGGCGAGGCGTTCTTGGGCAATTGCTTGATCAACTCGACAACACCGTCAGGAAGATTGCGGGCTGCGGCCAACTCGGCCTTTAGTGCGGCCAATTCATCTGCGTTGGGCAGTTTGCCGCGATGCAGCAGGTGGACGACCTCCTCGTACGTGGCCTTGCCGGCCAGTTCGTTGATGTTGTACCCGCAATAGATCAGCTCGCCGTCCAGCCCGCGAACGTCACTCAATTTGGTGGTCGCCGCGACCACACCCTCTAATCCCTTGCTGGATGCCGGTTTATCCGTGTCACTCATTCTGAAAAAATGTGAAATCCCTGTTGGGGCCAGAGAACTTTAAATTATTGCGCGTTTCAGGGCAATGGTTTTCGGATTAGTCCGGCCCGATTCACACTTGGCCAAGCGCTTGGTCGCCCCGATAAACACAGCGGGCAGTGCAGGTTTCCGAGACCTCCACGGCGGCCAAAAGCGGCAGGGCTGGCTTCAAGCGATCCCAGATCCACACAGCCACGTTTTCGCTGGTGGGATTCTCCAGACCGTCAATTTCGTTGAGATAATGGTGATCCAGTTGCTCCCAAAGCGGCTTGAACGCTGCGGAGATATCGGCGTAATCGATCACCCAGCCAAGCTTGGGATCGCACTCGCCCTCAACCACGATCTCCGCTTGAAAACTGTGCCCGTGCAGCCGGCGGCATTTGTGATCCTCCGGGAGGTGTGGCAGGTAATGCGCTGCCTCGAACTGAAATGTCTTGCGTAGTTCCATTATTGAATTGTCTCGAGATCGGTCCAGCGGATGAGGTCGCCAAGCGCCGGTCTTCCGTCGTGACGCCATGCCAGCGG
>MDSV01025972.1_pt1 | contig 13468 bp, 10 predicted proteins | sample 810851 | NCBI WGS metagenome assembly MDSV01 (sample SAMN05326640, study PRJNA326480) | marine metagenome | isolation source: seawater | place: Atlantic Ocean: North East | collected 2012 | reverse complement strand
TGGCACGAGGACGTCGAGACCTTTCAAATAAAAGAAAATGGCCAGCTCTTGGGTCGGTTTTACATGGACAACCACCCTCGTCTTGCCAAGTACCAGCACGCCGCCCACTGGACCTTACGGACAGGGATTAAAGACAAGCAAATTCCCATGTCGGGGCTTGCTCAAAACTTCCCAAAGGGGCTGATGGAGCACAGTCAGGTTGAGACGTTTCTTCATGAGTTTGGTCACCTGTTACACAACATGTTTGCGAGCACTCAGAAGTGGTCACCGGTAGCCGGCATGTCGATGGAGCGCGATTTTGTTGAGGCGCCGTCACAAATGCTCGAGGAATGGATTTGGGATTATGACACGCTGAGCCAGTTCGCGATAAACGAACAAGGCGAGACCATTCCGAGGGAGCTGGTCGAAAAAATGGTGAGGGCGAGATACTTTGGCCGAGCTACCGGTACAGCAACTCAGATCTATTACGCAAACCTATCGCTTAACTTTTACAACCGAGACCCTCAGTCCTTTGACCTTGATGAGTTAATGAAAGAGCTTGAGGCGCGTTATGCTGCCTACCCACACCTGCCGGGCACCCACTTCTATGCAAACTTTGGGCACCTGAATGGCTATAGCTCCAACTACTACACATACCAGTGGTCACTTGCGATCGCTACCGACCTATTCTCACGATTCGAGGAGGCCGGACTGCGCAATACTGAAGTCGCCAACGACTACAGGCGCAAGGTTCTTCAAGCGGCGGGAAGTAAACCGGCAAGTGATTTTGTGGCCGATTTTCTTGGGCGCGAATTCAGTACAGACGCTTACATAAAGTCACTGCAGGATGGCGGGTGACAAAGAAACACTGCCCTTACATCTGTGGGATTGATCTTGAGTCTTAGCCAGAGTAAGACTCAAAAAAGAGCGGCAAGAAACCGATGAAAATGGCTGGAACGTGGAGCAGCTGCCAAAGGAGCTTCACGCCCGCTGGTTCTTCCTCGAATGTATCTGCGCGCTGAGAAGGTGTCTCTTGTGGTCTAAACACCATTAACAGGACCGCAAAGATACCGAGGTACCATGCTGATCGTGCCCAAAGTCGACTAATGCCCTTTTTCTTTGCTACCGAGTCAGTAATCGCCTGAAAAATCAAACCGTGAATGATAACAAATACCCAAAAAAACCAGACCCAGCTCATGAACAGCTGCCCTCTTTAATAATAAAACTTTTTAGCGCGATGCCCGAACACCTCGTAATTCGATGAGGTATTTCAATACCCCGCAACCGAACGGCACGAGGTAAGACAGCACTCAGATTCGAGAGCTTATTTTTAGACTTTTGAAAGTGAGATGCAATCCGCTCGAGGCATAATTTCATCCGAAACAAAGGGAATACACCCAAACCAGAGACTGACTGAGCACCGTAAATCAGGCCTTCACATTAATATTTGCAAAACGACCAAAACGCGCCAAAGCTATCTGGATGAGCACCCAACCTAACTTCATGCTCGGACGGAGAAGCAAAATGAAATTCCTTATTGGTCTATTAGTGATATCCCTAACAACTCTTGCGCACGCTGGTCATCATGAAGACGGCAAAGTTAGCAAAGCGGCAAAAAGCGGTCAGTTAATGGTGGTCTACCACTGGCCGTGTGAGAATCTTGAATTGGGGATGAAACTTTTGAACGAGATGATCACTTATGAGAGTGAAGCGTCGCCCTACCCTTACTCAGCTGTCTCGGCTGTCCACGAGGACGGCGCTTTAGCGTCGATCGATGTTCACAGCTCCGAGGAATCTTTTGAAAAAGCAGCCGGTTGGCAAAATGAAGATTCTGAGTGGCAAAGACTTTTCATGGCGATGGCTGATGCGTGCGGATCTGCAGATGACTTAACTGCAAAGGTCTTAAACGTAAGGTAAGGCCAGCGATTACCTCGCGCAGCTTAAAGCAGGACCCTCTACTGAGCTATTTGTAGCTAGCTCGGTCCACAATTCGAGATCTATTAGCCGCTCACTTTCGGTCGGTTAGCTCTCTGTTATTCAAAAAAAATGGCGAAAAGTCCACAACGGACCATACTGAAGACGCGTTCCTGACGCGTTTACATAAAAAATAACCGGGGGAAACTCTCAATGAAACTGTTGCTTTCGTTCTTTTTAGTACTTTTTTCTTTCAATGCTTACGCGGATGACCACAACGACTCTGGTCCTTTTTATGCGTTTTACCACCTACAAGTTGCTAACCCAGCAGCCTTAGTAGATTCAATGGATCGGTTTTGGGCGTCGGATTGTGGCAAGCAATATCCAGCGGATGTCGCTCTGTCTCAAGAAGTGTTCAATGGGTCCTATCCATCCACACACTTCATTATCAATACTTTTCAAAACTCGGCTGATCAAGCCAAAGCTGCTCAGCTAATGAGGTCTTGTCCGGCGGGAATAGAGTTTTTAACAGAGCTTGCCCAAGCAGGTACAGTTCCGACAACTCAGTACATGGGTGCAGCACCAATCGATGCTAATGACTGGACGCAAGATACAGTCTTTTCAAAATTCGACATCATTGTCGCACCTCAAGATCAAGCCGCTTATGCAGCCGCTTACAACGAGATGATGACGACTGTTTCAAAAGACATTGACCTTCGTTCTTATGGCCTCGGGGCGATATATTTTGGTCGCGATCAATTCACTCACTGGGTCTGGACAGGCGCGAGATCGATTCCAGAGCTCAATACAATTAGTGAGCAGATGCTCGCACACCCTGCATTCGCCAAATTCAATCGCGAGGTCGGCAGCATGCGTACTGTGGTTAATACCTCGCAAGTTGAGGTTTTGAAAGGCTGGGCAAAGCAATAGCCTAAATTGCGGTGATTACTCCGACTTCAAACTATGAAAGAGTAGTCACCGCAACTCTAATCCAAACACTCCAAACTGACGCTCTGCGCTCACCTCAGCGTCATTCTTAGCTAGCCAAGATCCGAGAGCGAGAGCGAGAGGGCTACGATAAGTATCGAGACGCCGAAGAACGCAGATCTGGCTGGAGCCCAGTCAATCGCGGGACTGGCTCCCTCTGGCTGTTGCACGTTACCGGGACGCAATAGCAACCAAAGCATCTTAATCAGGCTGGTATACATAATACCCCCCACAGCGATTGCTAGAGCAGGGCCCACTGATTTGGGATCACTGATATTTATCAACGCCAAGATTAAACCCATGCCTCCAGTGAGCAATCCAATCGAGGGAAGTAACGAAAATACCTGAGACGGATCATTTCGTCCGCTAAAGCGTTGTGCACCTAGGCATATTGCAATCAACACAGCTACCACCAAAGCTGCTTCTGGAATCAACATTGCCGCAGCGTGCTCGTAAAAAATAGCCGAGATAGTCGCAAGAAAAATAGCCACCCCTGCGATCGGTCGCCATGAGGCGTCTGAAACCTCAGATTCATCGTCGGTGCTCAACATTGAAACAACCGCAAAACCAATAATTGATGTATACAAAATGGGCATAAAGGCAACCGCGATAGCTGGCGGAAGATTTGCTGGATCGTACATATTGGACATCATGATGATTAACCCAGCATACATTCCAAATATTCCGATTTCTGGCAGGGCCGCTAACAAACCGACTTTGGAATTACCACCGGAACCGCTTGCCAATACAACAGCGATCGATGAGAACATGACAAACAACAATGACGTGAGGTCGATTAACGCGAACATATCTATTTTCCCTTTCTGATGAACGTTATGTTTGTTTCTTTTATCGAGACTCAAATGCCGTCATCGAAGTTGAACTACTTCCGACAACATGGATGATAAACCGCTCGATAGCAAAATTAATTGGGTAAGTGGGGCAAACAAGACACGCAAATTTGATGTAACGACGAGAATCGTAAGGTGTTAAACCAACGAGTCGCGTTTGATACGGATGCTCTGAGTCCGGCCTCAACGCCTGCCCTTTTGTCTGCGGGACTTTTGCGCGACTTTTATGACACTTAATGCTTACTAGTGGGTAGGTGACACGCTGTAATCGCACTTAAACCCTAGTGTTTACGCGGTAGTACGGTAGTCACCGATAGCATTCATAATGCTGGGGTCGGTGGTTCAAGTCCACCCGTAGCTACCATATCTTAGAAAAAGCAGTGGCCCGTGCCGCTGCTTTTTTTATGCCCGCAAAAAAACCTTATTTGCCCCAGTTCGTTAACGCTTGTTAGCTTGCTCAAGGCAGTACCAAGCCATCATTAGATCAAGATGAGCCCCGCCGCCGTTCTTGAAGAGGGTGATTTCGTCATCATAACGTTGGTGGCTATCAGCTATGACAAGATCGTAAAGATCGCCTTTAACGTCAGCAGGCGAAATGATCCTCTTTACGATAGGAATACGAAGTTCACCAATATGCTCGAGCACCGTTTCGCGTGAATCTACAAATAGCGACGCGCATGAGATGAGCGCATCATCCCCCTCTCTCATATCGGGGCCGTGGGCACCAACGAGGTCAATATGTGCACCCGGCTTAACCCAATCCCCCTTAATGACTGGCGACCTGGATGCAGTGGCGCTGGTGACAATATCTGCGCCTCGAACAGCATCTTTGGCCGAATCACAAACGACCAAAGGGAACGTCATTTCATCAGCGATCGCTTGAGCCCGTTCCTGTCTTCTCCCCCAAATACGAATATCCGTCAACTGAGGGAATAGCGTGACATAACCTTCTAGGAGTCCTTTTGCGATGGGTCCTGTGCCAATGACCGCCAGAGATTTGGCATCATTGGGCGCCAAATAACTCGCCCCCAAAAGCGAATCCGCCACGGTCTTCCAGAACGTCAGTAGCGCACCGTCAATGAGGCCTAATGGATGACCACGGTCTTCGTCGAAGAGTGTGAAAAGCCCCTGCACACTGGGAGCTGGCGGTAACAGTGCCGGATTATCGGGACGTATCGTTACGGATTTGGTTCCAGCTCCTAGTCCTGGAATGACGGCGGAGCGTGTCAGCAACTCGCCATCTGCCATCGGTATCAACATGTCACTGACAGTTGCTCTCGGAAACGTATGTCCCCTGCGAAGCGCTTCGACGGCATCAGCCCAATTCAAGTGATCAGTTAACTCAGGGCCAAGTATGCACAGCTTAGTTTTGACGGTCTCACTCAAAACTTCGATTCACTCCCTCTCTACTCGCCGTTCTATGCACCGTTCTGTAAACCCCTACGTACGCCCGGCTACGCACCGGGCCAGGTGTCTGCCACGCGGTAACCTTGTGGCCAAGGATCATCCGGCGCAAGTAGCAGTTCCGATCGACCATAAATCCACGCCCTACCCGTCAAGGAGGGGACAATCGCTGGCATATTACCTACCCGAGTTAACCCCTCGATACGTGCAGTAAATTCAGAGTCGATAATTGAACGCGCCGTGAGTGTTGTACCGATATTTGCTTCTCCGCGCGCCTGCAATAAAGCGAGGTGGGCCGACACCCCAGTACCCGTTGGAGAGCGATCAATCTTCCCAGGACGAATCGCAACCGCATGACGCGTCTCACCCGCAACCACAGGGCTACGAAATAGACAGAAAGAGATATGACGCCAATCGGGATTCGTTGGGTGGTGAAACCCTAACTGCGCCGTCGCTGCATCTGAAATTTTCACTCCCAGATCAGCAAGATCCTTGGCCTCGTCAGGTGTGAGACTGAACCCCAACGCGGGCGCGTCGACCACTGCAAAACTATCCCCGCCGTAGGCTGTATCGACACTTATGCTCCCAAAACCTTCAACCTCTATGACAGCATCTAGATGGCTCGCGAAACTGGGGTGATTGGTGACCGTTACCGATTCAACTCGACCTGCTCTACAGCTTGCAGCGACACTAGCAAGGCCTCCGGGCGCTTCCAAAACAAGGGTGTTCGTCCCCTCGTGCATGGGCACTCGCCCGGTCTCGAGGAGTACCGTCGCGACACACATAGAGTTGGAACCCGACATAGGAGGCGTATCAGCAGGTTCCATAATAATAAAGCCCGCATCAGCCTCGGGATGCTTGGCTGGCACCAATAAATTCACATGCTTATGCACGCCGCCACGCGGCTCGTTAAGCACAAAGTTACGCAAGGTCTCGTCGCGCGCGATCCACCGCGACTGCTCCCACAATGTGTCACCGGGAGGTATCGCTACACCATCGACAATGACATCACCCACTTCGCCACAAGCGTGACATTGCACAATGTGGATAGGATCAGCTTGCTGCATTGCGTGACTCCGACCGAGCAACTCTCGCGCTACTTATGTTGTGACAGTGACAGAGGCTCATCGACGGGTCCACTTAATGATCGGCGAGCGGCTTCGTTGCCATCTCAAGCCACGCAATAACGTCATCATCGCCCAACAGAGGGCTTACCCGCTCGCGGACCTGCCGGTGGTAGTCATCAATCCACAGTTTTTCGGGCATCGTCAGCATAGCGACATCGATCAACTGACGGTTAAAGGGTACAAATGCGATGCTCTCAAGCCCCAACCATCCATCACTGCGCGATACCACCTCACAGAGATTTTCGTATCGAATGCCCAGCTGGTGGGGCCGGTAAAAACCGGGCTCAACGGTAAGAGTCATACCTACCTCAAGTCCCACACCTGTGCCCGACTTCTGCATACGCTGTGGAAATTCATGAACACTGAGATAGTGCCCTACTCCATGTCCCGTGCCGTGATCGTAATCCAGCTTAGCCTGCCACATCGGCAGTCGTGCGGCACTATCTAGCGCATGCCCAAATGTCCCCTTAGGAAAGACTTGTTGCGCCACCGCAATGTGCGCTTTCAACACACTGGTGGCCAGACGACGACGTTCAGTGGTTGGAGGCTCAAAGCACCACGTCCGGGTGGTATCGGTTGTACCTCCTCGGCTGAACTGTCCACCCGAATCCAGCAAGAACAAACTTGAAGGACGCAAGCATGCGCCTCCATCTTCTGGTGCCGAGTAATGGGCTAACGACGCGTTACCATCCGCCGCGGAAATCGTTCTGAAACTGGGCGCCGTGTAGTCATCAACCGCTGTCCTCAATTGATGAATACGCACCTCCACCGCTAGCTCGGTAATGGCTTCCCGATGAACGGCGGACTCCAGCCAGTGCAACAGGCGCACCCAGACTGCACTGTCTGCCAAACAGGCGCTGCGAAGTGCGCTCAACTCGGTTTGGTTTTTTATGGCCTTCAAATCCGTAATAGGGCTGCGCTTAAGCAATGCATCGCCACCCCGAGCCTCGACCGCATCACGACCATATTGGGGTCCCTGTACCGGATCGACCCAAAGCCGCTCTGCGGTCTGAATTTTCTTGTTGAGGATAACCACGAATTGATCGCGTTCATGGCATTGAATTGAGAGCTCAGCTTTAACAAGGCCCTCAACGTCACTTGTTATGAAGTCGCCAAATAGATGGACTTCTCCCTCCAAGCCAATGAGTAACCGTGCACGCACCACCGGACAATAGGGTAAGTCGTGTCCCCGAATGTTGAGCAACCAGTTCACATTGTCGGGTTGCGTCTCGATCAGCCAATCGACCTCGGATAATCGCATCTGCTCGCGAACCCGCCCTAGCTTGCTGCTAACGGACTCACCCGCCCACTCGCTGGAAAACTGTGTCATTTTTGAGGGGATGGTAACGGGCCGATCAAGCCAACATTGCTCAAACGGGTCTACTGTAGTCGGTTGCATCACCGCACCTTTTTGCTCGCACGCGGCGAGAAGACGGTCATACAGATCCGGCGTCACCACCTCGCTGTCAAAACCAATACGCCAACTCGTCTGCGCGTGTTGCTTGAGCCATTCCTCAGGGGGTTGTTCATAGAGGTGCTGAAGTGTCACCCACTCGGCACTCGTTTCTCGTGCCGCTTGCTCGGGATAGCGACCATCAACAAACAGAATAACATCATTGTGGGTAAGTACCGCTAACCCCCAACTACCCGTGAAACCGGTTAGCCACGCCAGTCGCTCATTGGCCACAGAAACGTACTCAAACTGCTGCTCATCCCATCGAGGTACCACTAGCGCATCGAGCGCCATCGCTGACATGGCTTGACGGAGTGACGTCACACGATCCGGTTGCCAAGCCGCAGCAATCGTTTTCACATCTATCATGGTGTCTTAACTCCTAAGCCCGAACCGGTGGCCATTGCAGGCGCCAAATAGCGGTTAAATAAGGCGAGCGCACCCATAGCAACCATGGCCAACACGGCAAACCCAGCCCACATCAAAAACGGTTTATCCGCTTTCACTGCTATCTCGCCATAAGCCCATCCCGACATGATGCCAGCGAGTAGGTAACCAATAGCAATCGATACAAAATAATAGCCCTGAAACAGGGCCGCTTGTGCTGCGGGCGTTGCCGAGGCCACGTATTCCTGACTTTTCGGAGAGGCGAACATCTCACCGAAGGCAAAGACCACAACGCTAGCAATGGCAAGCAGGCCACCAAATGACACCATATGCGCCGTACCGCCCAGCAAAAACGATAGCCCGATCATGCCTGTACCCAGAATCAGGATGCCAAAGGGCGCTCGGTGCTCACCCCAACGACTGATGAAGTACTGAAACAAGACAATCGATAGAAAATCGAAAGAAATGATGTATTCCGGACTTATCTGGCGATACCGATTGGCCCATTCTGACGCGAGTGCGGCAGCGATAGTATCGCCCGACCTCAGTGACTGCATACCAGACAACCAGGCCTCCTCAGGCACCCTAATCTGAAATTGCGCCAATTGGCGAAGACCGTCTGACACGTCAGGCTTATCAGCGGCCATCAGGCCCAGCTCCATCGTAATTTTCGATGGGTCGACCGGCGCAAGGTAATGAGCAAAATCCGGAGATAGGGCGTTCACGAAGAGGGCGACATCGGATGTATCCACGAAATCCTGAACGTATAAGGGGAGTGTTAGAAAAATCTGGTTATAGACAGCCCAGAACAAGGAAAGCACGAGCAAATAGACCAAGAAGGGACCGTTACCTACACGCAAAGGTTGTCGATACCAGAGTTCTGATCCCGGATTCGACGTTCGATCCCAGAGGTACTGAATGCCCGTCCACAACAACAAAAACAATCCGTAGTGTTGCCAGCTTATCCATCCACCACCCGCGACCACCAAACCCAGAATGACCGGTACCAGCATTAAGGCAAACCGCCCATTACCCAGCACCTCACCCGCGTCCTCAAGCGCCGTTGAAGTCGCCTTGATATTTGACTCGCTGGGTGTGTCGTCCTCGAGTAACACGAGTGCAATCAGCAGGTTAATGCCAATCGCTATGGAGGAGAGTAGAAACACGTGCTCCCAACTAATAGCCCTGACATAGCCGGCGATGACGGGACCGAGAAAGCCGCCCACATTGACCATCATGTAGAAAATGCCAAAGGCTCGGCCACGATTATGCTCGTTAGCACTGCGAGCTACGGTGCCTACAACCAGCGGTTTGAAGATTGCCGCGCCGACCGCAACTAACATGTAAACGAGAAAGAAGGGCCAGAATTGATGCACCTGTCCCAATAAAAAATAGCTCGGAGTCAAAATAGCGAACGCAATGAGAAACATCCGCCGGTAGCCCAGACGGTCACCTAACGCGCCAGTGACGACAGGAAGCACGTACACAAAGAAAGGGATGATGCCTTGTAAGACACCGCGCTCAGTGTCACTGAACCCGAGCCCACCCGCCTCCGGCGAGCTGCTCATATACAGGGACGATACCGTGAAGAATCCGTACCAAGCGATTCGCTCGAAAATCTCAAGCAGGTTGGCGATATAAAACGTTCGCGAAAAAGAGTGTGATCTAGGCGTGTTATTCAAGTTGCGCCACCTCCGCATGCGCGCAAATATAGCACGCTCCTCGGAGTACAATAACGAGGCGAGACAGGCGCGGCGAAGCGCGAGAGGAAAACACAGGACAGCACTTTTTATGTCAATGACAGAGACTACTGTAAAACCCATCACTGCAGACGAGCGGCAAGGCCGTTTGGCACGATTGCAAGCGAGCATGGCCTCACATCAGCTTGACGCAGTTATTGTCACGCCAGGCGCCAACATGCGTTATTTCTTCGGGCTGACATGGCGCGAAACTGAGCGCTTGGTCTGTGCTGTCATATCAGAAAGTGCAGTTGTATTTGTTTGCCCTAAGTTTGAGGACACGGCATTGCTAGCAGCCCTATCCTCACCCGTTGACTGTGTCTGGTGGGAAGAACATGAGGACCCAAGACTGGCCGTTGCAAACGTTTTAGCCGAGGGCTCACTCTCGAGAATCGGTATCGATCCAAACTGCTCGTTCGGGCAGGTCCATGCGCTCTCGAACGCAACACAGTCGGTACTTACGTCGGCTGGCGACCTACTCCAATCGCTAAGAGGCCAGAAGTCAGCGACAGAACTTGCACTACTCAAGGCCGCTAAGTCCCTCACCTTGCGGGTACATCAGCAGACCTTCGAGTGGATACGCCCTGGGCTCCGAATGAGCGAGGTCATCGCTAAAATCGACCATCTTCATCGAGCGGGAGGCGCCGATAACGGTAGCTTTTTCTGTGCTGTGCAATTTGGCGAGGGTACGTCACACCCGCACGGTGTCCCGGGCGATCCGGTCCTGCAAAAAGGCGAGCTCATATTGATCGATACCGGGTGTACCGTGGGTGGATACCACTCGGACATTACCCGGACCTATGCGTTGGATAAGCAAGATTCAAAGGTTGAGGCTCTCTGGGACCTTGAGAAAGAAGCGCAGGCAGCGGCGTTAGATGCAGCGCAACTAGGGAGTCCTTGCGGCGCCGTCGACAGGGCTGCGCGGTCAGTACTCGAGCGTCAAGGTTTGGGCCCCGACTATCAACTGCCGGGCTTACCCCACAGAACAGGACACGGGATTGGCCTCGATATTCATGAGGGGCCCTACCTTGTTCGAGGCGACGATACGCCGCTCGCCGAGGGCATGTGTTTCTCGAATGAACCCATGATTGTGATTCCCGGTCAGTTTGGCATTCGACTGGAAGACCACTTTTACATGATGGAACAGGGCCCTAAGTGGTTCACGGAACCTCAGCAAAGCCTTTACGCTCCTTTTCCCTGATGCGCTAGCACGGAAGGGTAGGCCCCCCGTCCAAAAATTATCTAGGTCATGTAACCTAGCGCATAGAAAATAATAATCACCGCTTCGGTCAAGGCCGCCGCATTAATCAGAGGGAATACCGCTGTGACTATTGCATCGACTCAAACTCACCATCGTGTCTGCCATCTTTGTGAGGCCATGTGTGGCTTAGTAATAAAAACTGAAGCCGATAAGGTCATCGATATACGGGGTGACAAAGACGATCCATTGAGTCGAGGACATGTCTGCCCCAAAGCGGTCGCACTGCAGGATATTCACGAAGATCCAGACCGATTGAGAAAACCACTCAAGCGCATCCGATCGGAAGCTGGCGTCTTCGAACACGTGGAGATCGAGTGGGAGGAGGCCCTTAATCTTGCGGCCGATGCTTTTGCCTCAACCATTCAGAAGCACGGCGTAGATGCGATTGGTGCCTATTTTGGAAACCCCTCAGCACACAACTTCGGCATGATGACGCATCAGCGTAATCTCTTCCGCCACATACGGACACGCAACCGCTTCTCTGCAACGTCAGTGGATCAATTACCGCACCACCTAGTCTCTATGTGGCTGTACGGTCACATGCTACTCATGCCGATTCCTGATATCGATCGCACCGATTATTTTCTGATGCTCGGCGCCAACCCACTCGCCTCAAATGGCAGTATCTGGACGGTGCCCGATGTCCGAAAACGGATAAAAGATCTAACAGCGCGTGGTGGGAAGCTGGTGGTTATTGATCCGCGCAGAACAGAGACAGCCGAGCTTGCTAGCGAACATCACTTCATACGACCCGGCACAGATGCAGCGCTACTCCTCGCGTTGTTACACGTCATCTTCCGAGACAAGCTAACGGCGCTGGGTGCCTTAGCTGAGTTCACGGATGGCCTCGAGGAGGTTCAAAGTGCTGTCGCCTCTCTGACCCCTGAGTGGGCAGCAAGCATTACAGGTATTGAAGCTTCCAGCATTGAAAGCATTGCGCGAGATATGGCGACAGCTAAAGCGGCTATTTGTTATGGCCGAATGGGCGTCAGCACTCAGGCTTACGGGACACTTTGTCAGTGGGCTATTCAGGTCATTAACGTGGTCACAGGCAACCTCGACAAGCCGGGAGGCAGTTTATTCACCCGCCCCGCCATGGACCAAGTACTGAGTAGCAGTCGCGGCGGCTTCGCTCGTTTCACCAGTCGTGGACGCGGACTGCCGGAGTTTAATTACGAACTGCCAGCCGCAGCTCTCGCTGATGAGATCCGCACCCCCGGTGACGGTCAAATCAAACTGATGTTCACCGGCGCAGGTAATCCGGTGCTCTCAACGCCGAATGGCCGCGCGGTGGATGACGCGTTCGAGGAGCTCGATTTCATGATCTCCCTCGATCCGGCACTCAACGAAACCACGCGTCACGCCGATGTGATCTTGCCACCCACTTCCCCTCTTGAGCACGACAATTACGATTTTGCCTTTCATAATCTCGCCATACGAAACACAGCGCGCTACACGCCAGCGGTCTTTGACAAGCCAGAGGGCAGACTCCATGACTGGGAAATCTTTGCCGAGCTTGGGGACCGATTGGCCGAGCGACTCGGAGTTGAGTCGATGCCTCGAGTACCACCCCATAAAGTGGTGGATGCGGCGCTTCAAGCCGGGCCCTACGGAAAGGAGTCAGAGTGGAACCTCAGCATCGAGAAACTCAAATCACATCCATCTGGCATCGACTTTGGTCCACTAAAGCCCTCCTGCCCTGAGCGCTTACAAACTCACGATAAACGTATTTCACTGGCAATTCCTGAGGTACTAGCAGATATCGAACGTCTGCAATCAGACATGAACGAGGATGTGGCCGGTTATCGCCTCATCGGGCGTCGCAATGTGCGAGACAATAACTCTTGGATGCACAATCATCGTCGCCTAGTTAAAGGAAAGGATCGGTGCCAGCTGCTCATGCACCCAGATGACGTTGCAAAAGAGGGCTGGAATGAAGGAATGCTCGTTACCATTACTAGTCGCGTAGGGAGCATTTCAGCTGAATTAATGCCCTCAACCGAAGTCATGCCAGGGGTAATCAGCCTGCCGCACGGTTATGGCCATGGATTAGACGGCACCCGGTCAAGAGTGGCCAACTCGCACGCTGGGGTCAGCTGTAATGACGTAACCGATGAGCAGTTCCTCGATCAGCTATCGGGTAATGCTGCAGTGAATGGAGTTCCCGTTCGGCTTAGCGCCTGAGCACCTTCGTCAGGCCATCAGTAAGGTGTTAAATCGCGTACTGCTCAAATGAGAAATCCGACAAAAGCGCAGTGCAGAGCTCTACGAATCAATGAGTTCTCGACAAGCCTACGCATCCTTAAGTAGCCTTGAACTAACCATTAAAATAAGGACCTCACCTCATGTTCAGCCACATTATGTTG
>MDSV01226682.1_pt1 | contig 13469 bp, 11 predicted proteins | sample 810851 | NCBI WGS metagenome assembly MDSV01 (sample SAMN05326640, study PRJNA326480) | marine metagenome | isolation source: seawater | place: Atlantic Ocean: North East | collected 2012 | reverse complement strand
CACTCATCAAAACATCAATAATTAATAAATGTATTGATATACAAAAGAATTTTTTTAATTATGATTTGATTACAAATGTTTTTCCAAGAAGTTTTCCCAGTGGACAGTCTGTAGAAATAATTAATACAAAAGTGCTCCAAAAAAATATTAAATTTATGAAAAAAAGTGAATTAGAGCATGTAACGAAATATTTTTATAAAAATTCAAAAAAATTTACTATTAAAAATTTTACAAACAAAAATAAAGATAAAAACTTTAAAAGTTCGATTGATACAATTAATGATTTTAAAAAGTTAAAACATCTTATAAAAAAATGAATATTAAAGCTGCAGTTATTGGAACAGGTATAGGTATAAAACATATAGAAGCAATAGATGGATATAAATCATCCAAAGTTACAATGATTTATGAGAAAAATAAAAAAAAAATTTCAAACTTAAAAAAAAAATTTCCACATATAAAAATAACAAGTTCTGAAAAGGATATTTTTGATGATAAAAATATAAATTTTGTCAGCATAGCAAGTTATGATAATTTTCACTTTTCTCAAATAATCAAATGTATTAATAAAAATTTTAACATAATGGTTGAAAAACCTTTGTGTTTATCTTTAAAAGAATTAGTTATTGTAAAAAAAGCTCTTAAAAAAAGTAAATCAAAAATTTCATCAAATATGGTCTTAAGAGCAAATGAAATGTTTATTAATATTAAAAAAAAAATGAAAAATGAAAATTTTTTTTTTGCAGAAGGTGACTACATGTGGGGCAGAGCAGAAAAGTTATTTGGCTGGAGAAGTAAAGTTAAAAACTTTAGTTTTACATTAGGCGCTGCAATTCATATGATAGATCTCATTTGCTGGATATTAAATAAGAAGCCTTTATCAGTGATTACTTTAGGAAACAAAATAGTCACAAAAAATACAATTTTTAAAAAAAAAAGTTTTTTAATCTATTTATTAAAATTTCCACAAAACTTAATTGTAAAAGTGACAGCAAATATGGTCGGTAATCACGAACACTTTCATAATTTAAAAATATATTCAAAAAATAAAACACTTTTTCATACTAGGGATGGATCTTATATTTTAAATAAAAATAAAAAATTATTTTCTAATAATTTAGGTTATGCATATCCAGATAAAAAAAACAGAAAAAAAATTATAAGAAATTTTATAGATAGTATAAAAAACAGTAATGTTAAAAAAATTGTATCACAAAATGAAATTTTTGATTTAATGTCAATTTGTTTTGCAGCAGATAAATCTTTAAAACTTAATAGGGAAGTTAAAATAAACTATAAAATATGATACCATTTTCAAAACACTCTGTCCCGAATGAAGTAAAAAAAATATTTGAAGAAATTCTTAAAACTGGATGGTTTACTCACGGCAAATATACAAATTTATTTGAAAAAGAATTTAAGAAATTTACTAAAGCTAAATATTGCACCGTAGTATCAAGTTGTACAGCGGGACTTCACCTTTCGCTTCTAGCCTTAGACCTTAAAAAAAATAGTGAAATTTTAGTCCCTGCGATGTCACATACCGCGACAGCCCATGCAGCCGAGTATGTTGGTCTTAAAGTAAAGTTTTTAGATGTTAATGAAACAACTGGAAATATTGAATATGAGAATATTAAAAAAAATATTTCTAAAAAAACAAAGGCAGTAATGGTTGTTCATATGAATGGGAATTCATGTGAAATGAAAAAAATAAAAGCAATCTGTGATAAAAAAAAAATTTCTTTAATTGAGGATTGTGCACATGGACTTGGAACTTTTTATCAAGGAAGACACGTAGGTAATTTTGGAGTGGCAGGTAGTTTTTCTTTCTATCCAACAAAACAAATTACAACAGGAGAAGGCGGGGTGGTGATTACGAATAATGAAAAAATTTTTAAAAAAATAAAAAAATTAAAAGCATTTGGAATAGATAAAGATATAAAAGATAGAAAATTACCAGGTAAATATGATGTTAAAATGCTTGGTTTTAATTATCGAATGACAGAACTACATGCTGCAATGGGCTTATTGCAATTAAAAAAATACAAATCCTTTTTAAAAAAAAGAAAACAATTAGCGAAAAGATATATATTGAATTTTAAAAATTTTTCTTACTTACGTCATGCAATTTATAATAAAGAAAGTTCATTTTTTATTTTTCCTATTCTAACAAAATCAAGAGATAGATTGCTTAAACATTTAATTAAAAAGAAGATTGGTGTTTCAATACATTATGCTAAAAGTTTACCATTTATGAGTTATTACAAAAAAAAATATAAAATTAGCAATAATAAATTTAAAAATTCTATAAATTATGCTAACTCTAATATATCTTTACCAGTATATCCAAAATTAACTATTAGAAACGTTGATAAAATAAGTTTAGAAATTAAAAAATTTTTATCAGGCAATAGATGAAAAAAAAAATTTTATTAGTTGGTGGGTGTGGCTTTATAGGACATAATTTGGCTTTAAAACTTAAAGCTTTAGGTCATGAGCCTACTGTTGTTGATAGTCTGTCAGTTAATAATCTAAAATCTATAAATGAAGAAGGAGTCGTTAATAAAAAATTATATTCAGCTATATTAGAAAATAGAATAGCTCTACTTAAAGAAAATAATATAGAATTGATAATCCAAGATGCCAGGCAATATCATGAAATATCTAAATTATACTCAAATATAAATCCAGAAATTATCATACATCTTGCTGCTGTATCACATGCAAACAAATCTAACAAAGATCCACATACAACATTTGATCATAGTCTAAGGACTTTAGAAAATACACTTGATTATGCAAAAAGTAATAAAATACACGTGGTCTACATGTCATCAAGCATGGTTTATGGTAATTTTAATTCTAGTGATGTTGATGAAGACTCTAAGTGTGACCCAATAGGTATTTACGGAACTTTAAAGCTATCTGGTGAACTACTTATTAAAGCTTATAAACAAGTTTTTGATTTACCTTATACAATTATAAGACCATCTGCTTTATATGGAGAGAGATGTGTGAGTAGAAGAGTAGGTCAAATTTTCATTGAAAACGCAATTCAAGGACAAGATATTATAATCAACGGAGATGGTGAAGATAAGTTAGACTTTACATACATAGAAGATTTAGTCTCAGGAATAGCATCTTGTTGTGATAATGATAATGCTTTAAATCAGACTTTTAATCTTACTCATGGAAAATCGAGAAAAATTAATGAATTATTGAATATTTTAAAACAGGAATTTCCAAATTGCCATGTAAAATATTCTGAAAGGGAAAAATTTATGCCTGAGAGAGGTACATTAAAAACAGATAAAGCAAAAAAATTAATCAATTATAATTCCAAATTTTCGATTGAAGATGGATATATACAATACATCAAATGGTATAAAGATTTTTGGAAAAAATTTAATGCCTAGTTATCAAAAATTTAAAAATAAAAAAAGACCACTTATAATTGCTGAAATAGGAAATAACCATGAAGGTAATTTTTTTGTTGCAAAAAAACTAATTGATCTAGCAGCAGAAGCAGGAGTTGATGCTGTTAAATTTCAGACATTCAAAACAAAAAAATTCGTAACAGACAAAGAAAAGAAAAGGTTTAATAAATTGAAAAAATTTGAATTAAAATATTCAGATTTTGAAAAATTGTCTATTTATGCAAAAAAGAAAAAGTTATTATTTATTTCGACTCCTTTTGATCTAGAAAGTGCAGTTTTCTTAAATAAAATAGTTGATTGTTTTAAAATTTCTTCAGGAGATAATAATTTTTTTGAATTAATCAAAAAAGTTTTGAGCTTCAATAAACCTGTAATTATATCTCTAGGATTACTTACTTTTTCTGAAATTATCAAATTAGAAAAATTTGTTAATAAACAAAATAATAAAGATGTTTATTTTTTACACTGTATCACTTCCTATCCAGCTGAAGATACTGAGATTGATTTAAAAACAATAGAATTTTTAAAAAAAAAGATTAAATTTAAAATTGGATATTCAGATCATTCTTTAGGCCCTGATGCAGCTATTTTAGCAGCAACTCTTGGTGCGGAAATTATTGAAAAACATTTTACTATTTCTAAAAAATTTTCAAATTTTAGAGACCATATGTTGTCAGCTGATTTTAACGAAATGAAAATTATTGTAAAATTTATTAAACGTATGAATAATTTAAAAGGAAAAAATAAAACTAAATTAACGAAGAATGAAAAAAAAATTTATGAATCTGCAAGAAGATCTATTTATATAAATAAGGATTTAAAAATCGATCATATAATTAAAGATGATGATTTAGTTTGTCTTAGACCTTTTAAGGGCAGCAATCCAATCGACAAAATAAACCTTATAAGTAGAAAATTAAAAATAAATTTAAAAAAAGGATCAGTTATAAAAATAAATAATGTTAAATAAAAAAAAAAAATATAAATTTTTAGATAATAAAAAAAGAGAACAAATTGATTTTCTTTTTAGCTTACTAAATCAATTGGCACCAAAACATCCATATCTAGTTGTATTGATTTTACATGAATATACAAGAATTCTTTATAGTATTGATCCATATATCGATTTCAAAATAAAAAATCCTAAATTACGAATATATACAAAGTTGAAAGAATTAATTAATTTTTCAAAGTTATCTTTGTTATTGGGTTCTTATAATAGGAAAAATAATAAAAAATTTTATTTTAAATTTACAAATAAAGTTTCCAATGATTTGAAAAATAAAACAGGAAATGTTTATGGGCCGTTATGGAAAAGATTTAAAAGAATAAATAACCATGAGGCTTTGAGATTACTTAAAAACAGAGTACCAAAAAAAATTTTCAAAAATAAAAAAGTTTTAGATGCAGGATGTGGTGGAGGAAGATACTCATATGCAATTTGTAAAAGTGGTGCAAAATCAGTTGTAGGATTAGATTATGGTGACATAGGTTTAAAAGTAGCTAAAAAAAATTATGGAAAGATGAATAATTTGCGTTTTAAAAAGGGTGATGTTTTAAACCTACCGTTTAAAAAAAATATATTTGATACCGTTTTTTCTAATGGTGTTATTCATCATACCTCAAATGTAAAAAAAGGAATTTCTGAACTCGTTAGAGTTTGCAAAAAAGGAGGTAATATTTGGCTGTACCTCTATTCAACGGGAGGAATTTTTTGGTACTCAAGAAGATTAATGAATAAATTAATGAAAAAAATTCCATATGAATTATCTTCCAATTTTTTAAAAATGATGGAATTACCCGATAATAGGTTCATATTTATGGACAACTGGTATGTTCCAATTGAAAAACATCTAAGCCATGAAGAAATAATAAAAATATTAAAAAAACTCAATGTAAAAAAAATTAGAAAAGTGATTGGAAAAAATAAATTTGATTTAGATTTTTCATTAAAAAAATATAAAAATACTGGATCGATTTGGGGAGAAGGTGAAATTAGATTTTTGATTGAAAAATAATTATTTATTAATTTATTAACAAACCAACATTAATTATATTAAAAAGATATTTACTTTGTTCATTAGAAATTGTTTGAAAATTCTTTAAGAAATCAAAATCTTTTTCATTAACAATTTCTTTTAAATATTTATTAGAATTTATGAAATTACTCATGATATCATAATCGATATGAGTGACATCGGAAATAGAGGTATTGAAGCCAATTTTTTTTCTGTTTAATCTTATCTTGTCTGGTAAATAACCTTTAACTATATCTCTAAGAATATACTTTGGATAACCATTTTTAATAAATTTGCTGCTATCTATTGAAAATAATAAATTAAATAAATCTTTGGAAAGAAAAGGAGAACGATTTTCAATTGAATGCTTCATTGAATTCATATCATCTTCATATAAGATTACGGGAACAGTTTCATGAAAAATTTCATTTTTCATTCTATTTTTCAAATTGTTATCATCATAATTTTTTTCTGAGAACAAACTATAATCACTAATTTTAAACTTATTGTCATCAGTACCGTAGATATGATCTCTAAAAGATGGATTGTTAAGAAAATTTTCTAATTTTAATTTCTTATTTCTTATTGTTTTCTCAGTGAATTTTTTCCATATTTGAAGTTCATCATCAAAAATATTTTTTTCTTTTATCTCGTTTAGAAAAAATAGATGATGGTCATAATATCCAGTAAAAAACTCATCTGCACCAGTACCAGATAAAATTACTTTACCATTATTATTTTTGCATTTTTGGCTTATAAAAGAGTGAATATAGTAAGATATTGTAGCTATAGGTGCCTTCCTATAATTGATCAACTCATTACATTTATGTAAAAATTTTTCAAAGGTTAATTTTGGAATATCTATGTAATTTACATTTAATTTTAATTCTTCTTGTAGGTATTTAATATTTTCAAATTCATTATATCTCTCATCTTTATTTATTATGGAGTAGCATTCAGGATCAATGTCAAATTTTCTTTTTGCAATTGATACTAATGAGGATGAGTCGATCCCTCCACTCAAACAAAAATTTACAGGAACATCTGATCTTAATCTTTTTTTATAACTGTTAAGAAATCTTTCTTTTATTATTTCATAAAGTTCAATTTCATCATTTGGCACATCTTCTTTCTTAAATATATCAATCTTAATATTTTTTTTTTTAAAGTTTTTTAAATCAAGCTCTAATATTTCTCCTGGTTTAAGGAAATAAATGTTCTTAAAGTAAGTTTCGTTATTTGAAAATATAGATTTGTAGCCGTTAACAAGGAAATTATTTACTTTTTTATAATTTATTTGATTAAGACTAGGTTTAAAAAATTTTATATAATTGATCTCTGAACCAAAAATTAAATTTTTTTCATTAAAATAATAAAATAATGGTTTTTCTCCAAAAAAATCTCTAGACAAAATTATTTTACTCTCTTTTTCGTCATAAATACAAAATGACCACATTCCATCAAACTTCTTCACACAATCTATACCCCATCTAAAATATGATTGAGCCAAAACTTCAGTATCTGAATTTGTTTTAAATTTATGACCAAAAGATTCTAATTCTTTTCTAATTTCTAAATAATTATAAATCTCTCCATTAAAGATTAATTTTATATTTTCAAAAATAAATGGTTGATCGGACTCTTTATTTTCAATGTCAATAATTTTTAATCTACTTGAATAAAGTTGAATATATAAATCTTTAGTTTTTTTTAAAAATTTTCCTTGTTGATCGGGTCCTCGGCTAAACATCATTCTTTTAATTTCATTGAAATTAAAATCATCATGTTTTTCATTTTTATTTATTGTTCCAGCAATACCACACATTTTATTATTTTTTTGCTATTGTTAGTAATGTATATCCAAGATAATTTTTATGAATGAAACTAGGTTTTGTGAACTCAAAATCACCATTACTTTTTCCTAAATAAGGATCATTATAATTTAAATAGTTTATAGTTGTGCCAGCATCAGAAATTATTGTTTCAGTTTTTTCAATTATAAAATTATTTTTCCTTAATATTTTTTCTAAAGAGTTTTTTGAAAAATGATTAACATGTTGGTGTCCAGAAAACATTGTACATTTTTCTTTTAAGATTAATGCACTTAAACTATTTATATTTGGAACATTAACTAAAAGCTTTCCACCTTTTTTTAAGGATTTATAAATTTTTCTAAGTAGAGCGTTTGGATAAGGAACATGTTCAAACACAAGCCATAATGTGATTGCATCATAAAAATTTTCTTGAAATTTTTTATCAATTATGAATTTTTTTTTTTTTAAGACTTTTATACAATCAGTGTTTATTTCATTAGCATAACATTTCCATTTAAATTTTTTTGCATTATCTAAAAATAGACCATAGCCAGTTCCATAATCTAATATTCTTTTTTCCTTTTTTTTTATATTCAAATTTTGTAGACCGTATTCAAATCTTTTATTATCTAACATTACGTTAATTTTATTTTTCAATACACGGGTATAAGAACTTTCCTTCTTTAAAGCTTTTTCTTGAACTTCAGTTTTTAATATTGGGTTTACAAATACAAATTTACATTTCTTACACCTCACATGTTTATAACCATCTTTTATGAATAGAACTTCGTTCAATTTAGATTTGCAAACTTGACAATTCCTAAACTCTTGATTTTTCTTATTTTGAATTAGTTTTTCAAATATTTTCTTGTTTTTTTTTACGTTTTTTAAATGTTTCTCTCTTCCAGATAATTTATAAAATTTTTTTGTTTTTTTAAATCTTAGATAACCATCAAAAGAGTCCTTATGAATTTTTTGCATAAAAATAAATTTAATTTTTCTATTCTATTTTCTATATTCTTCCTTTATAAATTCAATCAAATTCACATCAAATAAATATCAATTTAATTTTTTTATTAACAATCTTAATAATAAAAATAAAGCCTGTTATAGTAATTAGAATATTATCTCTTTTTTACTTTTAGATATAATATGAGTGTAAAAAGCAATTTTCTTATATATTAATGCAAATAAAAAATTACTAAATATATACAAAAATTTTAATGAAAAAAGTAGAGAATAAATTTTTAAAAATAGTAAATAAAATTTTAAAAACAAAAAAAAATATTCTCAAAATTAAATTGGATAAGATATCTGATTGGGATTCTTTAAGAAATTTGCAACTTTTAATTCAATTAGAAAAAGAATTTAAAATAAAATTTAATCAAAAAGAATTAATTAACTTTAATTCATTGGAAAATATTTTAAAAATTCTTATAAAAAAAATTAATGATAAAAATAAAAAACATTAAAGATTTAATCAAAACATTTAAAAATGAAAAAAAAATTGCATTAATTTATAATGGTAAAAAAATAAGTTATGAGAATATATATAATGATATAATTTCTTTTTCTTATGAAATTTCCACAAAATCAAAAAAAAAAAGTTTTAATATAGCTGTAGTTTTAAAAGATGACTATGAAGTGATTATATCTTTGTTCGCAATTATTTATTCAGGCTCTATACCACTATTAATTTCTGAAAAAGATTTTTTTTTAGATAATAAAGATTTAAAAAAAATTTATAAAATAAACAAAATTGTCGTTAACAAAAATTTTAAAAATAAAAATTTCTTAAAAAAAGATATAATTAGATTTTCGACTAATACTAATATTAATTGGAAAAATTTTGAATATGTAAACAAAATTAAATTAAAGAAAGCTGATACAGCGTTAATTTTACTAACATCAGGAACGACAGGTTTTAAAAAAGGAGTAATTTTATCTCATGATAATTTACTAACCACATCTTTAAATTTGAATATATTTATGAATTTAAAGAAAAATGTTTGTGAATATTTAATGGCGCCCTTAACGAATTCATTTGGTTTTGCAAGAATGAGATCAATATTTTTAAAAAAAGGGTGTTTGATTATTGATGCTGGTTTTTTTAATCCTTTACTGATGTTGCAAAGATTGAAGGAACATAATATTAATTCTATTTCTGGTGTTCCAACTTCATTCGCAATGTTGTTATCTTTACCAACGCATTCATTAAATCAACTTAGAAAAAGTTTGATATGGATGGAAATAGGAAGCGCATCAATGGAAAAATATTTTAAGTTAAAATTATTAAAATTATTCAATAAACAAATAATTGCGTATCATTATGGACTAACTGAAGCTTCAAGATCCAGTCTTATTAATCTTCGAACTGATTTTAAAAAAATCAATACTGTGGGTAAAGCTTCTAAGGGAGTAGAAATTAATATATGTGATGATAATAGAAAAATAATCAAAAAAAAAAATTTTATTGGAGAGATAACTGTTAAAGGAACAAATATAGCTAAAGGTTATCTTAATGGTAATTTAAAAAATTTTCAAAATGGTCGATTTTTTACTGGCGACCTTGGCTCAATAGATCAAGATGGATATCTAACAATCCATGGAAGAATAGATGATTTAATAAATATAGGAGGAGTCAAAATTAGTCCAAATTTGATTGAAAAGATAATTCATAAAAATATTTCAATGAAATGTGAATTTGCTATACAGGACTCCCATATAAAAGATGATATACTTGGAAATAGAATTGCTCTTTACATCGATAAAAATATAAAAATTAATAATTTATTAAAAAAAATTAACAATATCATAATAAAAAATGGAATTCCTAAAGAAGGAAAAATAAAAGATGTTTTTTATGTTAAAAAATTTCCAAAAACACATAATGGAAAACTAAAAAGAAAAGAGATCTATAAAAATATTTCAAATACAATATTTAGTACAAATGATTACTTATAAAAGTGAAAAAGAATTAGTAAAAAACTTAAAAAAACTAAAGTTTAATTGTTTATCAAATACTATAATTTTACATTCTGATATATTAAATCTTGGATTTTATAAAAAAGCTTTTACTTATGAAGAAAATTTAAAACTTATTCATGATTTAGTATTGGAAGTATTTCATGATTTTGAAATAATAGTGCCAACATTTAATTACGATTTTTTAAATTCAAAAATATACGACTTAAAAAAAGATAAATCTCAAGTTGGAGCTTTAAATGAATATTTTAGAAAAAAATATATTAATACTAGAACTTATACACCTGTTTTTAATATAGTTTCCACAAACGCTAAATCAGCAATTAAGAAAACTCCATGCACCGATCCTCATGGTGAAAAATCTTTTTACAAAACAGCATATAATAAATCTTTTGATATAATTTTCATTGGAAAGTTTATTCCTTCGATGGCACATTTTGTAGAAAGAAAAATTAGTGTTCCTTATAGATACTATAAAAAATTTAACGGTAAGATAAGATATTTAAATGGTAAAGAAAAGCCCATAACTATAAAATATAATGTAAGACCACCATTTTTAAATTTAATTAAAACTGATTTAAATAAAATAATAATGGACCTAAAAAGAAATAAAATTTTATTTAGTATTAAAAAGAAAAATAGCTTTATTGGATGTTATAATTCAAAATTTGTGGTTGATTTTTGGGTAAAAAAAAACCGATTGAATAATCTTTATTTCTTAACACAAAGTTCTCAAAAAAAAGTTCGTAATCTTTTTAAAAAATTTGGTTATCCTTTAAGTTACAAAAGAGTAGAAAGATCTGATATTTGAAATTAATTAACTTAACAAAAAAATATATTTTTATTATCTTTTATTAATGAAATATTTCAATTTTTAAATTTAAAGTATGGTATTTTGATACAATGAATTTTATTAAAAAATATTTTTTTTCTTTTTTTCTTATTATCTCGATATTATTAATTATTTATGTATTTTATAAATCTGAAATTTATTGGGAAGGTTCAAAAAGAGAATATTATTTACAATACTATGTCTTTTTTTCATTAATAATATTTTTTTTATTAATTACATTTTTTTTAAATGAAAAATTTAAAGAATATTTAATCATTTCAGTGACAAGTATAATTTTTTCAATTTATATTTTTGAAATTTATCTAATATTTAATTTTAAATTTGACAAAAAACAAAAGATTGAATTGTTAGAAACAGCACAAATAAATTATAAAAAAAAAACCGGTAAAAAATTTGATAAACGAACTAAATATGAAGTTTATCAAGAATTAAAAAAAATAAATGATAGGATCCAGGTTACTATACCACCAACCTCAAATTTAAAAAAAAATTTTTCATTATTACCATTGTCGGGTATATCAAATTCAAAAACAATTTTTTGTAATGAAAATGGATATTATGTATTTTATGAAAGTGATAGATTTGGATTTCGTAATCCCGATAAAGAATGGGATAGTGATACAATAGAATATTTATTAATTGGAGACTCTTATACACATGGTGCTTGTGTTAATGAGCCAAATGATATTGCATCAGTTTTGAGAAAACTTTCAAATAAGTCAGTATTAAATTTAGGTTATTCAAGCAATGGACCTTTAATTGAATATGCAATCTTAAGAGAATATTTACCTCAAAATGTTAAAAAGATTGTTTGGATTTATTTTGAATCTAATGATTTAAATGATTTAAGTAGAGAAATTCAAAATGAAACTTTAAAAAACTATTTAAATAATTTGAATTTTACACAAAATCTTAAATTAAAACAGAAGACTATAGATAAAATTTTAAAAAAGAATGTAAAAATATCAAAAGTGAAAAAAAAGAATAAAGGCATTTGGCACGATCTAATCAAATTTATAAAATTGGAAAAAACAATTGATTTATTTGTACAACCAAATCAGCCAAAATCAGATCTAAAAAAAATACTTGAGCTAGTTAAAGATTTAGCATTAAAGAATAACTCAGAATTATTTTTTGTTTTTTTGCCAAGTTACAATAGATATACTGATAAACATTTTGATAACAAAAATTATAATTTTGTTAAAAAAACAATTAATGATTTGGAAATTAAATTTATTGATATTGATCAAGAAGTATTTAAAAAAGTAAAAAATCCACTAAAATTTTATCCTTTTGAACTTCAATATCATTTTAATGAATATGGATATAAATCTGTAGCCGAAACAATTTATAACTTTGTTAAAAATTAATAAGATTTAATTAAGTTTAATCAATTTCGTTTTTGCAAGTTTTTTAGCAATTGAAATAGTTTGTTTAATAGTAATTTTGCAGTATTCTGAAATATATAACAGACTATGTTTACCATCAGAGTAAGTGAGAATATCCATATAATTTTTCAAGTAATTTGAGTTGTTAGCTTTTGAAGTTGTTGGATATAATTTTCTTTTTGTCATAAAAGGCTCACACTTATTTAATGCTAAAGGCTTACTCATAATATCGATTGGATACTTTTTAGACTCTAGCTCATCAATAATATTTTTGACTAGTTTATAGCCACCCAATAATCCATTTGAGGTAACTACAGTTCCAATTTTATCTAATGATGTATGATATTCTTTATATTCTCCATATTTAGTTCTCATTAACGTCACCATAGGTAGATCAATACCTGGCGAACAAAACTGTCTTTCATCACTACCCCTATCGTACCAATTATAACTTTTAAAATTAGGAAATTTCTTTTTTAAAACTTTGGTCGAAATAATATCTGCTACAGAAATATTTGATCTAGATGGAAGATAGCTATAATTTCTCTCATCTCCTATACAACTTAAATTATAAGCTGCTACAACATTTTTTTTTAAATTTTTATAATTTTTTGAAAGATATGTGATTGAACCAATTGTTTCAGGTATAAAAATGAATCTATAAGAAAACTTGTTTCTTTTTTTTTTTAAATATTTTAAAATGTAAGAACTTACTACTGGTCCAGATATCTCATTATTGGCCATAGATGGATGACAAATATAGGAAGAAATTAAAACTTCTTTTTTTGACTTTCCCTTGATAAACGCTTCACCATAATTTAGCTCACCATTAAAAAGTTTAGAATCTATAAATACTTTATATTTTCCTCTTTTAATTAAATTTTTTCTCTCGTTTTCAGCTATACAGAATCCCCAATCTTCTTTGTAGTAAGATGTTACGTATGGAATTGCATTAGGAAGTGATGGAATAGAGT
>MDSV01187300.1_pt1 | contig 13469 bp, 16 predicted proteins | sample 810851 | NCBI WGS metagenome assembly MDSV01 (sample SAMN05326640, study PRJNA326480) | marine metagenome | isolation source: seawater | place: Atlantic Ocean: North East | collected 2012 | reverse complement strand
TCTATATACTGCATAGGAATTTTAATATGTCAAAAAAATGTGAACTTACAGGCAAGTCTCCTTTGAAGGGTCATAAAGTGAGTCATGCTAATAACAAAGCTAAAAGGAAATTTTTTCCAAATTTAAAAAATGTTAAGTTTAAAAGCGACATATTAAAACGTAATATTACCCTTAGAGTTAGCAATGCTGCTTTGCGTACAGTAGATTATAAAGGAGGGTTAGACTTTTATCTAAAAAGTGCGAGATCTTTCAAATTATCTTTAAAAGCTAAAAAACTTAAAAAAAAAATAATTGCGAACGTTTAACCATTAATGTTAAGCAATCAAAATAGCTTATTTTATATTTCAGCATTTTTTATGGGTTTGGTAATTGTTTTATCAAATTATCTAGTCCAGTTTCCAATAAAGTATTTTAACCTTGAAGAAATATTAACATATGGAGCTTTTAGTTACCCAATAGCTTTTTTAATAACTGATTTGCTAAATAGAAGATATGGAAAAGAGAAAGCTAAACAAATTGTATATTTAGGTTTTGCTTTAGGAATATTTTTAACACTTTTTTTTTCGACAAATTATTCTAATTTAATTTCTATCAGAATAGTATTTGGATCTGGTATTGCATTTCTTGTAGCACAATTAATTGACGTTAATATTTTTGATAGATTAAGAAAAAAAAAATGGTTTGTGGCCCCTTTAGTTTCTTCTTTAGTTGGTTCAGCTGTTGATACTTTCTTATTTTTTTCAATTTCTTTTTATGGAACAGATATAAATTGGATAACTTTATCTTTTGGTGACTTATTTGTTAAAATATTTGTTGCACTTTTGATGTTGATTCCTTTTAGAATTTTGATTATTTATATAAAAGAAATATCTAGTACAAAAAAAAAATTAATGCATAGTTTTTTTACTTTTATCAGAAAAAAGTTTTGTTAATTGATTAATCATTACGTCCCCAAGTTCTTGTACGTCAGCAATTTTAATCGCTTTTTTATAGTATCTAGTAACATCATGACCAATGCCTACTGCTAAAGTTTCAATGTTTGAATTTTCTTCTATCCATTTGACAGTTTGTTTTAAATGCTTTTCTAAGTAATCACCTGAATTGACTGATAAAGTAGAGTCATCAACTGGAGCTCCGTCTGAAATTACCATTAATATTTTTCTTTGCTCTTTCCTTGAAGCAATTCTTTTAAATGCCCACAAAAGAGCTTCTCCATCAATATTTTCTTTTAATAAACCTTCTTTTAACATTAGGCCAAGATTTTTTTTAGATTGTCTCCATGGTTGATCAGCAGGTTTATAAATTATATGTCTTAAATCATTTAGTCTTCCAGGATTTTGAGGTTTATTTTCTAAATTCCATTTTTCTCTACTTTTTCCACCTTTCCAATTTTTAGTTGTAAATCCTAAAACTTCTACTTTAACAGAACATCTCTCCAAAGTTCTTGATAAGATATCAGCACAAATGGCTGCAACTGAAATAGGTCTCCCACGCATTGATCCAGAGTTATCTATAAGTATAGTAACTATAGTGTCTTTGAAGTCAGTTTCCTTTTCCATTTTGTATGAAGCGGAACGAAAAGGATCAATAATTATTCTGGATAATTTTGAAGCATCAAGCAACCCTTCTTCCAAATCAAATTCCCAAGATCTATTTTGTTTTGCAAGCAATTGTCTCTGAAGCTTATTTGCAAGTTTTGCGACTAAACTTTGTAAATGTGTGAGTTGTTGATCTAAATTCTTTCTAAGTCTAATAATTTCTTCTTTATTTTCTAAATCCTCAGCATTATTTACTTCATCAAACTCATTAGTATATATTTTGTATTTTTCTTTATTTAAAGATTTTCTTTTTATTTTAGCTATTTTTTCATTTTCTGTAGTCTCTTCTTCATTTATTTCTTCAGAATTATTATTTTCATCAAATGACTCTAAGCTCCTTTCCACTGAACCAATGCCAGATTCATCATCTTGAGTTTCGTTTTCCTCAGTTTTATTATCTGAATCTTCATCATTACTAGATGATGACGAATCCTCCTTCTCAGCTTCTTGTTTGTTATCTTTTTCGTTTGAATGTGGATCTTCAAAATCTAGTTTATCAATTAAACTAGCAATTTTTTGGCTAAATTTATGCTGATCTTTAAGACAGCTATCTAGCTCATTAATTTCTTTACTTAATTTTTTATTAAATAAATCCTTCCAATTTCTTAACACTTTCTTTGTAGTATTGTTTTGTTTTAAATCAAAAAAATAAGTTCTTAAATATAGCTCAAATGCCTCTGTAATTGGAACATCGCTTTCAGTTTTTATCTCATCAATTTTTTTATTTTTAAATTTATTTTCATAAGATTGAATTATATTTTTTTTTACTCCTTTTAGACGCTCAGAACCAATTTTTTCATATCTAATTTGTTCAGCTATGGCATATAATGCTTTTGCCATTGTTCCCTTAGGTTCATTTTTTAAGTATGTTTTTTTGTCATTATATTTAATTTTTAGTGCCTCTGAGTCAGCAAGAGCTCTTAAATTAGTAAAATCTTGTAAATTTTTTAGATTTGCAACTTCAGGCAGGTTAAGAAAATTTTCTTTTTTGTCTACACTGTTGCCAAATTTAACTTCTAGACTATAATTTTCAGATATAACTTTGACAGCAGAGGAGACAGCAGATTTAAATTTTTCTTTTAAAATTTCTTTTTCATCCATTTAGTGTTTATATTTTTATATTTACTGAAGATTCAGGTAAATCTTCACCAAAACATCTCTGATAATATTCTGCAATTATATTTTTTTCCAGATCATCACATTTATTTAAAAACGTTACTCTAAAAGCATAACCGATATCTTTGAATATTTCTGAATTTTCAGCCCAATGAATAACTGTTCTAGGACTCATTACTGTAGAAATATCACCATTTATAAAACCTTTTCTACTAAGATCAGCTACTTTTATCATATTTGAAATAGTTTCCTTACCTGACTTGCTATTAAAACTTTTAACCTTTGCTAAAATAATTTCCAGCTCTTTTTCAAATTTAAGATAGTTTAAAGTTGTGACAACATTCCATCTATCCATCTGTCCTTGGTTAATTTGTTGTGTTCCTTGGTAAAGTCCAGATGTATCTCCAAGTCCTATTGTATTAGTTGTAGCAAATAATCTAAAAAAAGGATTTTGTTTTAAAACTTTATTTTGATCAAGCAAAGTAAAACTTCCTTCTTTTTCTAAAACTCTTTGAATTACAAACATAACATCAGGACGACCCGCATCATACTCATCAAACACAAGAGCCACCGGATTTTGAATCGACCAAGGAAGTATACCTTCTTTAAATTCTGTAATTTGTTTACTATCTTTAATTACAATAGCATCTTTGCCGATTAGATCTATCCGACTTATATGGCTATCTAAGTTTACTCTTATACAGGGCCAATTTAATCTTGCTGCCACTTGTTCGATGTGGGTTGATTTACCTGTACCGTGGTATCCTTGAATTAAAACACGTTTATTGAAAGCAAAGCCAGCCATTATAGCTAATGTAGTATCTCTATCAAACTTATAGCTACTGTCTATTTCTGGAACGTACTTATTTTTTTTTGAGAATCCATCAACTTTCATTTCTGTATCAATACCAAAAATCTGATTTACAGAAATTTTTATATCAGGGGTTAATTCACTTAAATTATTCATTATATTTTTGTTGTCATTATAGTTCTTAAGTGGCTATATGCCATTGTAATTTTTTTTAATTTATCTTCAAATTCTTTATTACCCGAATTTCTATCAGGGTGAAATTTTTTTACAAGAGTTTTAAACTTTTTTTGGACTGCACTCCAATCAGCACTAAACTCTAGCTCCATAAGTTTTAAAGCATCTTTATCTTTTTCAGTTAATATTTTAGCCTTATTTTTGTGGGATATATGTTCTTTAAAGATCTTAAATTTATCACTTAATGCATTATTCCATAAAATATTAAAAAAATTATCTGAGGAGCCAAATTTTTGTGTAGGTCTATGCCACGTCAAATCAGATTTTAAAAAATTTTCGATTTGGTCTTGAGACATACCTTCAAAATAATTCCAACTTTTATTAAATATTTTTATATGTGTTTCACATAACCATCTAAACTTTTTAATATTATCTTTCTCTGTAGGAGCCTTAAACTCACCTGTTTCCTTACAACTGTTCCACTCACAAATATTTTTCATTGTTGAAGACTATAATAAGATTTTATACATTAGAAGTGAAATGATAGATTTTTTAAATTACATAGAGAAAAAGATAACAGATAAAATAAAACCAGAAAAAATATCTTTAATAGATAATTCTTACTTACACAAAAAACATAAGTCATTTGATGCAAATAAATATCATTTAAAATTGATTATAAAATCAGAAAAATTAAATAAAATGAACAAAATAGACGCACATAAGCATATTTTTTCAATCTTGAATGAGGAAATGAAAAATAACATTCATGCTTTAGAAATTGAAATTAAATAGTTTTTTTATTCCAACTTTCAATTAAAAATTTTTTAAATTCTTTCACGCTTATACTAAAACTATTAGGTTTGGTAGCTTTACCTATTTTTTTAATAAGTATTAAATTTATTTTATCATTTAAATTTTTTTTATCTTTTTTAACAAAATAAATAATTTTATTAATTTCACTTAAATTAAATATTTTCCTAATATTATTAGGTAATTTTAATAAACTGTAATGTTTTTTTATAATTAATAATTCTTTAATTGTCAGGATTTTTTTTTGATATGCAAGTTGGCATGCCATTATCATGCCAAGCAATACTGCTTCACCATGACTAAGTATCTTAGAGAATTTTTTTACACCTTCAAACCCATGGGCAAAAGTGTGTCCAAAATTTAAAATCATTCTTAAATTTTTCTCTCTTTCATCTAGGCTGACTATTTTAGATTTAATTTTGCAACTTTTAATAATAGCAAATTTTAATAAATTTAGATCTCTTTTTTCCAGCATTTTTTTTGCATTATTTGAGAGCCAAAAAAATAATTTTTTGTCCGCAATGAGTGAGTGTTTTAGTATTTCTCCATATCCACAAATCATTTCTCTTTTAGGTAGACTACTTAAGGTAGAGATATCAGATATTACAAAATCAGGTTGGTAAAAAGTTCCAATAAGATTCTTCCCTTGATGAGAATTTATTGCAGTCTTACCACCAATAGCAGAGTCAACCTGCGCTAAAAGAGTTGTAGGTATATTTATAAATTTTAAACCTCTTTTTGTTATACTTGCAACAAATGCTGATAGGTCACCTAATATTCCACCACCTAAAGCGATCACACAATCTGATCTATTAAAATTTTTGTTAAGCAATTCTTTAATTATCTTATTTGCTATATTAAAACTTTTTGTTTTTTCTACAGATTTAAATTTACGTACTGTAAGATTATAATTTTTTAAAGAATTTTTTAGTTTACCAATTACAATATTTGGAAGATTATTATCAGTTATAATATAAATTTTTTTTACCCCAGGTAGATTTTTTTTAACAAGACTACCTGTTGAAACTAGAATTTTATTTCCAAAATAAATTGGATATGATTTACTTTTAGTTTTAATAAAAATTTTATTCATTTTCATATAATTTTAATATTTTTTTTGTTATTTCCTTTTTAGAAAGTTTATCGCATATAATTTTATAATTAGATAATTTATAAAAGTTTCTTCTTTCAGAATATAATTTTTTAATTTTTGCAAAACTATTTTTTTTATCAAGTAATGGTCTTTTTGCACTCCATTTTGATCTTTTGTTTAGTATTGAAATATTGGTATCCAGCCATATTGAAACTCCATTTTTTAATATTTCATCTCTTATAATTTTATTCATAAATGAACCACCACCTAACGAAATAACACATTTCTTCTTTTTGAGTAATTTTAAAATTTCTATTTTTTCCTCTAATCTAAAAAATTTTTCTCCTTTTTTTTCAAAAATTTCTTTAATAGACATTGAATGCTTTCTTTCAATATGATCATCAGTATCTATAAACTCAAAGCCTTTACTCTTAGCCACAATCCTACCTAAAGTTGTTTTACCAACCATCATCATTCCTACCAAAATAAGGTTTTTTTTCACACTGACCTATGAATTTTAAATTTGATTTATCACAATTTTGTCTTATTTTACGAGTTTAAATACAATTAATAAATTATGCAACTCAGATTAAGACCCACAAGCAAAAGAAACCTTATAAATAGAAGTTTTTTGGTGAAAAGTATTTTAATTGTTTCAGTTTTCTTTTTAGTAATATTCTTACTTGATAAAATAAAAATGCCTACACCAAGCAAACTTATCAAGCAAGAACTTAGTAATGATAAAATTATTACAGTTAAATAGAAAATTAATCTACATATTTTGCATTCTAATTCTGGTTTTGCAGACAAATATTACGAACTCCGCAGATGATATTTGGAAAGAAACTGAAAATAAAAGTGATCAACCCCAAGTAGATGATAATCAAATAATTGAAAGTCCAATATTAACAGAAAATTCTGATGAAATAGAATTAAAAATTAATGAGGAGAAGATAGAAAGTTTTGATAAAAACTTAATAGGCATATTTGATCCAGAAAAAAATAATTTTAATCTAAATATGTGGTCTGAATCCGATGGTGGGGAAATTAAAGAAGTTTTAAATAGAATTAACAAATTAAAGTTATCTAAGCTCTCAGAAAACTTACTTTTTGAAGTTTTATTTACTAATTCTTATCCTCCTAAAAAAAACTTAAATTCAGAAGAGTTTTTAAAAATAAAAATAAATTGGTTAATTAAAAATAAAAGATTTACAGATCTAGAAACGTTGCTGAAAAATAATAATGAAGCAAGAAAACAAACAAAGGCTATTAAATTGTTAGTTAATGAGGATCTTGCCTCGGCAAATATAAAGTCAGCCTGCGAAAAAACCCAACTTTTGGCAAAAGGTATAAATAATGATTATTTAGATAAATTTTTAATATACTGCTTGATTAAAGATAAAAGAAAAGATGAAGCTCAATTACTTTTTGATTTAACACAAGAGAGAGGATTAAAAGATAAATTTTTTGAAGACAAATTTTATTATCTTTTGGGTGTAATAGAAAAAACAAATCAAAAAGTTTCAGATAAAAATATTTTAAATTTTTATTTATCACATATCACTTCAGAAGATTTTAAGTATGAACCAACGGAAAAAACAAATAAATATATATGGCGATATCTTTCATCTTCAAATTTACTAAATATTGAAAGCTTTGAAGATGAAGACGTTATAATGACATACGAAAAAGCAGCATCACAAAATTCTTTTAAAAATAATGAAGTTTTTCAAATATATTTAAAAATGTCTTTTAATTTTAATCAGTTAGCAAATTCTACAGAAATATATAAAAATTTATCAAATTATAAAGCTAGAGCTTTAATTTATCAAAGCTTATTACTTAGTGTTGATGTTGAAAGAAAACTTTATTTAGCTTTTTTGCTTAAAGAATTATTTGCAAAAGATAATCTATTCAATGTATATGAAGATGAATTAACAAATATTTTAAAAAATATTGATTCAGATTCTATTCCTGAAAGATATATAGAATTAGTTAATTTAAACTTAGATCCAAAACTTGCAGATGTTAAAAAAATTAAATTTCAAAATGATATACTTCATAGATCAAAAGTCATTAAACATTTTATAGATAATTACGATAAAAAAACCAGAACAGAGAAAGATTTTAAATCAGTTTATAAAAAAATAAAAAAGAATAAAAAATATTTTATTTCTATAATGGATATTGTTGTATTAGAATCTCTTGTACAAGATGGAATTAAAATTCCAAAAGATTTAGATTATAACTCACTATTATCTGAATTGACCATTCCACAAAATTTAAGTGAACTAGTCAAAAAGGAACAAACTGGCATGGTTATGCTTAAAATTATAGAAATAATCGGTGAAGATGAGGTTAAAAATTTAGATCCAGAAACAATTTATTTTTTAACAAGAATTCTAAATGAATTAAATTTAAAAAAAATAAGAAATAATATCTTGAGTGAAGTACTACCCATAAAAATATAAGTAATTTAGGTTTTAACAAAAGTCTATTACTTGACTATAATAATCTTATAATTTATTTATGTTTATATGGCTTTAAGAGAAATTTTAACTGAACCTAATGAAATTTTAAGACAAAAATCATTAAATGTAGAAAAAGTTGATGATGATTTGCGTAAACTTATGGATGATATGGTGGAGACTATGTATGCTGCTCCAGGAATAGGACTAGCTGCTATTCAAGTTGGAGTTCCAAAAAGAGTTATTGTTTTAGATATATCCAGGAAAGATGAAAAAAAATCACCTATGTATTTTGTTAATCCAGAAATAGTTAATAAATCTAAAAATCTTTTAACCTATGAAGAAGGATGTTTGTCTGTGCCTGGCCAATTTGCTGAAATTGATAGACCAGACAAATGTCATGTAAAATATATGGACTATTATGGTGAAACTAAATTTGTAGAGGCAGAGGGTCTTCTTGCAACTTGTATTCAGCATGAAATTGATCATTTAGAGGGAATACTATTTATAGACTATTTATCAAAATTAAAAAAAGCAATGATTGTAAAAAAACTTTCAAAACAAAAGAAAGAGCTTGAAAGAATTGTAGTATAATTTCAATAATAAACTAATGTCACTTAATATAGTTTTTATGGGAACACCAAAGTTCTCAGTACCTACTTTAGATGCTTTAATAAAAAATAATTTAAATATTTTGAAGGTATATACACAACCACCAAAAAAATCTAATAGAGGCTTAAAAATTAATCCATCACCAATTGAAGAATTTTGTAAAAAAAACAGAATTAAGTTTAGTACACCAACTAATTTAAATAATAAGGAAGAGATTGAAATTTTTGAAAAAATATCTCCTGACATAGTTGTGGTAGTAGCTTATGGAAATATAATACCAAAAAGTTTTTTAGATAAAGCCAAGTTAGGATTTATAAATATTCATGCATCAATACTACCCAAATGGAGAGGTGCAGCACCAATTCAACGAGCGATAATGAATGGAGATGAAAAGATAGGAATAACTATTATGAAGATAGAGGAAAAGTTAGATAGTGGTCCAATTTTAAATTCACAAAAATTCAATCTACCACAAAGTAAAACACATGGAGAAATAGAAGAGGAGTTTTCTGTAGTCGGAGCAGATTTGTTAATTAAAAGTTTAAAGTTAATAGAGAATGGTAAAGCAATATTTACTAATCAGATAAATTCAGAAGCAACATATGCAAAAAAAATAAATAAAAACGAAACGAAAATTAATTGGAATCTAAATGCCGATAAAGTACTAGCAAATATTCATGGTTTAAGTCCTAGTCCGGGAGCTTGGTTTGAATACAAAAAAGAACGTTTTAAAGTTTTAAAAGGAAAAATAATTAATAAAAATGGAAATCCTGGTTCTGTAATAAATAAAAATTTAATTATTGCGTGTAAAAAGGATTCTATTCAAATTTTAGAAATTCAACGTCAAGGCAAAAAAAGACAAACTATTAAAGAATTTTTATTAGGAAAAAAAATAGAAGTAGGATCAATTTTTATTTAATGCAAAGATATAAAATAAAAATAGAGTATGACGGCACGTTATTTGTTGGGTGGCAATTTCAAAAAAATGGCATGTCTATTCAAGAAGTATTACAAAATGCATTGTATAGATTTTCTAATGAGAAAGTTACTATAACAGGGGCAGGCAGAACAGATGCTGGAGTTCATGCACTTGAACAAATTGCACACTTTGATTTAAAAAAAAAAATTGAAAAAAAAAAATTTTTACCTGGATTTAATCAGCACATTGGAAATAAACCTATTACTGTCTTAAAAATAGCAAAAGCTGGTAAAAAATTTCATTCTAGATTTAATGCAAAAAAAAGAACTTACAATTATGTAATAATTAACAGGCAGTCACCATTAGCTCTACAAAAAAACAAAGCTTGGCATATTCGTAAAAAGTTAGATATTGCAGCTATGAAAAAAGGAGCTAAGCTTTTACTGGGAACTCATGATTTTTCAACATATAGATCATCATCATGTGGCGCAAATTCTCCAATTAAAACTATGGAAAAAATAAAGATAAATAAGAATAAAGATAAAATTACCTTAAAATTTACATCTAAGTCTTTTTTACAACATCAAGTTAGGTCAATGGTTGGATGTATAAAATATTTGGGAGAAAAAAAGTGGAAACTAAAAGATTTTAAAAATTCATTTAAATCAAAAGATCGCCAAAAATGTGCACCACCAGCCCCATCATGTGGACTTTATTTGGCAAATATAAAATATTAATTATTCTAATAAGGATTTTATGTGAAAATTAACACTCTCTCTTAGGGCGTTTAAATCATAACCACCTTCAAGAATAGAAACAATTTTTCCTTCACAAAGATTACTTGCTAAAGCCATTATTCTTTTGGTTAATACATAATAGTCTTGAGACTCTAAATTAATTTGTGCAAGAGGATCATCTTTATGGGCATCAAATCCAGCAGATAAAAGAATGAAATCAGGTTTAAACTCTTTAAGTTTTTTAAAGATACTTTCATAAGCATTAAGAAATTCATGAGTTTGCGTTCCTGCAATTAAAGGGATGTTTAGTATGTTATTTTTAATACCTTTTTCATTAGTTGACCCTGAACCAGGGTAATAGGGATATTGATGAGAAGATATATATAAAACTCTTTCATTATTGTAAAAGATATCTTGTGTACCGTTACCATGGTGAACATCAAAATCAATAATTGCAACTTTAGATAAATTATATTTTTCTAACAAATAATAAGCTCCTACAGCTACATTATTATAAACACAAAAACCCATTGCTTTTTTCTTTTCCGCATGATGTCCAGGAGGCCTAACTGCACAAAAAGCATTTCTAAAATCTTTTTTCATCACACCATCAATTGCTGTAATGATTGACCCTACAGCATCCATAGCAGCTTGTTTACTTCCAGGCGATAAAATAGTATCGCCATCTAAAAAATTAAAGCCTTGGCTAGGAAATGAATCTTTTAAATTTTTTAGATAATTATTGTCATGAACAAGTTTTAAATACTTAAGATCAAATTTTTCTGGCTTTTTCCAAACTAAATTTTTAGAATTTAATTTTTTTAGGTGTTCAATAACTACAGTTACACGATCCGCTTTTTCAGGGTGTCCCTGTCCAGTGTGATGATTTAAATAAGTGTCAGTAGTTAAAATTCCTGTTTTCATTTATAAAAAATAATTATTTAAAATATTCTCATATATTTTAGATAATTTTTTTAAGTCAGTTAAAGAAACAGACTCATCAACTTTATGCATAGTTTTTCCCACCAAACCGAATTCTAAACAAGGAGCAATTTTCCTAATAAATCTTGCATCAGATGTTCCACCTGTAGTTGATAATTTGGGTTTAATTTTAGTAATTTTTTTAATTGTATCTCGGATCATATAGGTTGTTTTATTTGGTTTCGTTAAAAAAGATTCTCCAGAAACTTGGTAATTTATGTTGAATTTACACTTAGCTTTTTTAGATATTGATTTAAATATTGAGTTTAATTTTTTTTTTAATGAATTAGAAGAATGTTTATTATTAAATCTTATATTAAATACTGCATGAGCTGACGCTGGAATTACATTGTCAGCATGGTTATCAATATTTATTTTAGTTATTTCTAGATTAGAAGGCTGAAAATTTTTAGTTCCTTTATCAAATTTTATTTCTTTTATTTTTTTTAAAATTTTTACCATCACATCTGAAGGATTATTTGCTCTATTTGGATATGCTACATGTCCTTGGCTACCAATAATAGTAAGTCTTCCTGTAATACTTCCTCTTCTTCCAATTTTTATCATTTCGCCAAGTTTGTTAGGGTTAGTTGGTTCTCCAACTATGCAAAAATTAATTTTTTCTTTTTTCTTTTTTAAATATTCGACAACTTTTTTTGTTCCATTAATAGCCAAACCTTCTTCATCTCCGGTAATTAATAAACTTATTGATCCTGTAAATTTTTTATTTTTAAGTTTAAATCTACTTACTGCAGCTACAAAACAAGCTATAGACGCTTTCATATCATTAGCACCCCTACCAATTAATTTATTATTTTTGATAGCTGGTTTAAATGGATTAACAGACCAGTGGCTAATGTTTCCTGGAGGAACAACGTCAGTATGGCCAGCATAGCAAAAATTAGGAGAAGACTTACCAAGTTTTGCATATAGATTTTTAATATTTTTAAAATTAATTAGCTGACATTTAAATCCAAGAGATCTTAAATTTTTTGCTAAAACATTAATAGCTCCAGCGTCTTTAGGTGTGACACTAGGTTTTCTAATCAATTCTTTGGTTAGTTTTAATTCACTGATTGGCATGAATTTTTAATCTCTCAATAAATCATTAATTGAAGTCTTGCTTCTTGTTTTTTCGTCCACTTTTTTAACAATTACTACACAATATAATGACGGTCCTTCTGGATTATTTTTACTTGGCATTGTACCGGGGACAATAACTGAATATGCGGGAACTTTTCCATAATGTATTTCGCCAGTTGATCTATCAACAATTCTTGTTGAGGCTCCTATATAAACTCCCATAGATAAAACTGATCCTTTTTCCACAATCACTCCCTCAGCTATTTCTGCTCTAGCTCCGACGAAGCAATTGTCTTCAATTATAGTTGGATTTGCTTGCATTGGCTCTAAGACTCCACCTATTCCAGCTCCACCTGATATGTGACAGTTTTTTCCAATTTGTGCACAAGATCCAACAGAAGCCCAAGTATCAATCATGCTGCCCTCATCAACATAAGCTCCTAAATTTACGAATGACGGCATCAAAACAACATTTTTTCCTATAAATGAACCTTTTCTTACAACCCCATTTGGTACATATCTAAAACCCTCTTTTATAAATCTTTTTTCATTCCATTTATGAGTTTTGCCTTCAACTTTATCAAACCAAGCAGCATAAGGTCCTTTAGAAATTTTCATTTTATTTATTCTAAAACTTAATAAAATTGCTTTCTTAATCCATTGATTAACAATCCATTCATTATTATTTTTTTCTGCAACACGGATATTTCCTGAGTCCAATAATTCTATAGTTTTGTTAATAGCATTAAGTATTTTCTTGCTTGATTTTGAATTAACTTTATTTCTATTGTCCCAAGCTTCATTGATTATTTTTTCAAAAGTACTAGTATTCATTATGACGCCTTATCTAAATTAATTTTTTTTAAAAATTCAGATAAATTATTTGTTTTATAATTAACAAAATTACTATCTGAAAATTTCTTTGCCCAAGGTTCATCATTTTCTATCCAAACTGTTTTCATACCCATTTCATATGCTGGTTTTAAATTTCTTGCAATATCTTCAACTAATACACATAATTTTGGGTCAATTTTATGTTTTTTGACTAATTTTTTGTAAGGCTC
>MDSV01146299.1_pt1 | contig 13469 bp, 4 predicted proteins | sample 810851 | NCBI WGS metagenome assembly MDSV01 (sample SAMN05326640, study PRJNA326480) | marine metagenome | isolation source: seawater | place: Atlantic Ocean: North East | collected 2012 | reverse complement strand
GCCACGGCGGCGCCCGAGCCGGCGGCGTCGAGCGCCGCCGCCGCCGCCGCGCCCGGCGGGCGCCTCGCGAACAGGTGGCTCCCCGCCGCACCCGCCAGGAGCGCCAGCGGCAGGACGCGCCGCGGTCTCGTCGCCGGCGACGCGCACTGCGCGTCGGTGGAGCCGCAGACCGCCGCGACGGGGCCCACGGTCCCGAAGAAGCACGCGCACCCGCCGCCGGCTCCGCGCAGCGCGTCTCCGGCGAGCGCCACCACGGCGCCCCCCGCCGGCGACAGCGTCGCGGGGGACGACGCGCGCGCGCCCGCGACTGTCGGTCGGCGGCGGGACACCAGAACGCCGACTACTGAGACGGAGTGCGCGGTGGAAACACCACCGGGCGAGGCTTTTTTCTCATCGTCTTCGCGCTCCGTCGCGAGCGCTCGCGACGCCGCCGCGGGCCCCGTCGCGTGAGCGTCGACAAAGCCACCCCCGGCGCCGGCGACGACGGCGACGCCGGCGCGTCCGTCGTCGCCCGTCACCGCGTCGACGCCCGCCGCGAAAAAGTCGGGCGTCTCGACGCGCGCCAGCGCGGCGCTCACGACGTCCACGAGCGACTCGGAACAGACGACGGCGGTTTTCGTCGAGCTCGTGAGGGGCGCGCCGAAGACGACGCGCGCGCGTCCGGCGCTTCCGGAAAACGCCGAGCCGGCGCCGACGACGTGCGCGACGCCGCCGCCCTCCGCGGAGGTTTCGGCGGGGTACGTCGCGGCGACGCGCGGGGGCGACGCGACGAGCAGCTCGAACGCGCCCGAGGCTTTGAACGCCTCGAACCGCGCGCTTTCGTGTTCGTTCGCGGCGTGTGCGCCCCAGGTGACCCACGCGGCGCGGAACCCGACGCCGCGCGGAGAAGAAAACCCGCCCGGGAAGAAGTCGCACGAAATCGCCGGCCCGAACGCGCCGCGCGCCGACGACGAGACGCCGCCGTCGGCGGAGGCGGCGCCGCCGCCGCCCACGACGCACGCGGCGGACGCGGCTCGCCCGTCCGCGGTCGCGGCGAGCGCCGCGGCGGCGCGTAGGAAGTGCGCGCCCGCGCCGAAGACGCGCACGGTCGCCGGCGCGTCCGCCGCCACCGCGGAAGGCACGGCGAACGCGCGCGGCGACCGAGCGCCGTCGGACGCCGCGTCGCCCCCGACGTACGCCACGCCCGTTTCGGGGCGCGCGTCGCCGGACGCGGCGCCCGCGTCCGCCCACACGAACGCGGCGCCCGAGCCCGCGCCGGTCACTGCCACGGGGACGAGCGTTCGCGATCGCGCGCCGCGCGACGGCGCGAGGCTGGGCGCGCGCGCGGGCGCGACGCACGACAGCGCGTCGCGCGCCTCCGCCGCGAACCGACCGGCGGCGGGCCCCACGGAGCCGAACGCGCAGCCCAGGCGCGCCGACGCGGCGGCCGGGGCGGAGAGCGACGCCAGCACCGCCGCGCCGCCGGCGGCGGGCACCGCCACGGGCGATACCCGCGAGACGGACGAGGGCACCGCGACGACCAGAGAAGCCGCAGAGAAGTCGGCGTCGTCTGAAAAGACATCGCCGTCTGAGACCGCCGGATCCGCGCGCGCGTCTCTCGGCGCTCTCTCGGCGAAGGCGAAGAGCGCGCGCGTACGAGTATTTAGTCCCGCCGGCGCGGCGCGCGCGGGCGCCTCGCACGCGGCGAGCGCCGAGGAAACCGGGACGCACGCGCCGACGTGTACGCCGACGGATCGTTTTCCTCGCGCGTCCGGACCATCGGCGAACGCGAAGCCCGCGGCTCTTTGGAAGTCGCGCTCCGTCGCGCCGTCGCGGAACCCGGACCCGCGAAGCCAGAGCGCCGCGCCGCCGCCGACGGGCGCCGCCGCAGGCGCGACGACGCGGCGCGTGAAGACGGCGCGTTTTCGCGACGGATTTGAAAACGCCGTCTCGAAACCCCGCGCGCCTCCCGCGCTCGTCGCGAGACGGGTTTCTGTGACCGCCGCGTACGTCACGGCGTCGCCGAACGCCGAGCGCGTCTGCGCGTCTCCGGTGGCGGAAGCGGCGAGCGGCGCGGGCGCGTGTCCGCGGGTCGGCGCGGACGCCGGCGAGACGCAAGCCAAGCGAGACGCGCCGTTTCCGTCGGCGTCCCCGGCGGCGCGGCACGCCGTCGGCCCGACGGCTCCGAACCAAGCCGCCGGGCGCGATCCGGTTCCGAAACCGGATCCGAAAACGGACACCAGCACGCCGCCCTCCGCGGTTCCCTCGGTCGGCGCCGCCCGCTCCGTGACAGGCGGAGCGACCCACGCGAAACCGGCGGCGTCCCGCGACTGCTCCGCCGTCGAAAAAGTCAGTCGGTCCGCCGCGAACGAAAAAGCCTCCGCCGCGCGCACCACCTTCGCGGCGCCGCGCGCGACGTCGGGAAGGCGCCGCGAGCCTCGCCCTTCCGAGCCTCGCCCTTCTCTCGACGTCCATTCGAACGCGGGGGGCGTCTCGCACCGCGCGAGGGTCGCGGAGAGAACCGCGCTCGCGGGAACGACGACGCGGCGCGCCTCGAACCCCGCGGCGGCGTCCACGGCGAAGGCGCAAAAAAGGAAACGCGCCGCGACGCCGACGGACGCGCCCGGGTCCAGCGCCACAGTCGCCGGCGACCCACCGAACCAAGTCGCCGCCGCTGGGAAGGCGAGTCGCGCGCGCGGAGCGAGCCCGCCGCCGCCGCGCGGTTTCGCCGGGTCGCCGACGCGCCGATCGGCATCGAGCCTGCGAACCGTGACGTGGCCGGCGTCGTCGGCGTCGCGCCGCGAGCGGCTGGGAAACGCCAAGCGCGTCGGGACCACGCGACGCGCGCGCATCGCCGGCGACGCGCACGCGAACCATCCTCCCGCCAACGAAAAAGCGCTTTCGTCGCGGGACGGACCCGCGGGGGCGGGGGCGGAGAGACCCGCGCCTTCCTCGCTTCCCGGGCTCTCCTCCGCGTGCGCGCGCGCGGGGCGCGCGGCGATGCCCACGATCGTCCCGAAGTCGCACCCGGAGGGCGCGACGCGCGCGCCCCCCGGTCGCACGAAAATCGTCGCGCCGCCCTCCTCGGGCACGACCCGCGCCGCGCCGCCGCGCGTATGAGTATTTAGTTCCGCTGCCGCGCCGCCCGCCGCCTCGCCGTGCGCCTCGATGTCCAGCTCCACGCTGGACTCGGCGTAGAACGCGCCTCCCGTCGGCGTGCCCGCGGCGACGTCCACCGGGACGATCTCCAGCCGCGCGGGCGAAGACGAGGCGTGGAAGGCGGTGACGTCCGGCGGCGGACACGCCACGAGCGCCGACGAGATCGCCGTCGCCCTCGCGAAGGACGCGCCGAAGACGCGACTGTCGTTTTCGCCATCCTCCGCGGGTGAGGCGGCGCGCGAAGCGAACGCGCCGCCCCGCGCGACGCACCACGCCGTCTCGCCGGCGCCGACCAGGTCCTTCCCGGTGACAAAAACCGGGACGTTCACCGACGCGCCGCCCGCCGCCGCCGCCGCCGGCACCGCGCCGCGCGCCGCCGGCGCCGCGCGCGCGGAAATCTGACCGAGGCTCTCGCCTATGGAAACGGCGTTTTTGAAAACGCGCGCCGCCCTGAACCCCGCCTGCTCCGCGGCCAAAAGCGGCGTGTCGCAAAAGAAGGGGAATCTTCCGGGAAGCGCCACGCCGGACGACCCGCCGGAGACCCAGCCTCCGGACTCGCCGACGGCGACGGCGCACGCGACGCCCGCGTCGGTCCCGCCGAGGGAAGAGACGTCCAGGGACCCGCGTCGCCCGACAATCGCCGCCGGGGCGCGACGCGTCGCGTCCGGCGCGCCCCCGCCGTCGCGCGCGCGCTTCGCTTTTCCCGAACGCATCTCCACGGTCATGCGCTCGGCGAACCGGGCGCCCACCCCGAAGAGCGTCCCGCCGACGGCGGAGGTTTTCGCCGCCGGCGACGCGCAGAAGACGGCGCCTTTTTCGCCGTCGCCGTCCGCGCGACCGGCGACGCGCGTCGCGCCGAACGCGCACGCCGCGACGGAGCCGAGCGAGCGCATCGGCGGCGCTTCGTCGCGCGCGTTTTTAGAGCCACGAGCTCGCGTTTTCGCGTTTCCGAACGAGACGTCGTCGTCGTCTTCGAAAACGAGCGCGACGACGAACGCGTCGCCTCCTTCTTCGTTCCGCGCGACGCCGTCGGCCAAAAAAACGCGCGACGCCGTCTTCGCGGACCCGTCGCTCGACGCCCGCGGTCGAAACCGGAGACTCCGTTCGTTGACAGTCACCGCGCCGGCGCGCGTCCACGGGACGTCCGCCCAGGTGGCACGCGCGCTGTCGCCGTCGCCGGCGGCGATGGACGCGCCGGGAGGCAGAACAGCCGCCGTTCTCTGCGCAAAAAAGCCGAACGGCGCGCCGTCCGCGTCGGCGCGCGGCGGCGTCTCGCACCTGTGCAGCGAGGAGGAGACGCCGCCGTCCTCGTCCAGCGCCGTCGGAGCCGCGCGCCCGTCGAACGCGCACGCGAAGGGCGGCCGGTTCCCGCCGTCCGCCGGCGAGCGGCGGGAACCCCCGAACCCGGCGCCTGACAGGTGCGCGGGCAAGCCCACGGGCGAACCCCCGCCCGGGTTCAGCGCGCGCGTAGTGACGGAGGGTTCCGCGAAGTTCACGATGGCGTGCTCCCCGAACGTCACGTCCGCCCAGTCGCTCCCGGCGTTGTCGGAGAGCCCAACCCCGGCGAAGCCCGCGTGTTGCGATCCGCCGCGCGCCTCCACCGCGCACCGCGCGACGTCGCCGGCGCCGCCGGAGGGAAACGTCAGCGCGTGCGACGCGCGCGCGTCGAAGCGGCACAGCGAGTGCCCCTCGGGCAGGGAACAGCGCCGGCACGAGGAGCCTGTGACGTGTCGCGACGTGGAGCGCGATGTGGCGTGCGTCAGCGTGTCAGCGTGTCAGCGTGTCGCGCGCGTGCGCGCGAAGGGAGACTCGCGCGGACTCGTGTCGTGTCGAAACCGCGGCGCGGCGTGTTCGGCTCTAAGACGATGGAGGTTTTTTCGTCCGCGAAGGTTTTTTTTTTCCGGCGGATGCGCACCTCCCGGGGCGAAGTTGAGGCCGTGCACGGCGAGCACTGCGGGCTCGCCGGAGACGGCGTAGGAAGGTACGGCGGCTGCGGATTTGGCGCCGAACCCGAGGGAATCCTGCGTGCTTCGCGGCGACGCGGACGCGAGGCACGCCGCGAGTGTCGCGGCGAACAGCCACGCGCGGACGCCCCTCCGACGGACCGTCGCGTTTCGTCGCGCGGAGGCTGGCATCTCGTGTCGCTCTCACGGCTCGGTCACGTCTCCATCTACGGGACCTCGACGTCCGTATCGCGCGCCATCATGGCGCGTGGAAGCCGTCGCGAGGCGGTGCGAGGCGCGTCGGAGCGCGTTCCCGACCCAGAACGCGCGCGCCGGACTGCCGGCGTGGCCGTTGTTTCCGAGGAAAAAACACATCGCGAAAGGGACGGTGCGTTCAAACGTCGGCGAGGGGCGAGCGCGCTGGGAGCGGACGATGCACAATCGCGCGAAGGCGTCGACAGTCGTAACCGCGAAAAACGCGTCGTCACAACGAAAATACCTTCGCTTCACCGGTTCGCGGTGGCCATGTCCAGCAAGTCCATGGACCCCTCCTCCACCTCCTGCACGACGTCGTTCACCTCCGGGACGTAGTGGCGCAGCATGTTCTCTATGCCCGACTTGAGCGTGACGGAGGAGGACGGGCACCCGTCGCACGCGCCCTGCATCTTCACCGTGACGGTTCCCGTTTTTTCGTCCCACCCTCGGAACACGATGTCGCCGCCGTCCTCGGCGACCGCGGGGCGGATGCGCGTCTCCAGCAGTTCCTTGATCATCGCGACGATCTCATCGTCGTCCTCGCTGATGGCGGTGCCTCTGCTGGCGAGGTCCTCCTCGCCCTCGTGGACGACGGCGTCGCCCGACGCGTAAAAGTCCATCACCGCCGCGAAAATCTCCGGCTTCAACACGCCCCACTCGTGCTCAGCCGTCTTCGTCACCGTCACGTACTCCGCGCTGAAGAACACGGAGGTGACGCCGTCGATCGCGAACAGGCGCCTCGCCAGGGGACTGCGCATCGCCTCGCGCGCGCTCGCGAAGTTGATCGAGGGGCCGTCCTCGTACACGGGCTTGCCGGGGAGGAACATGAGCGACAGGGGGTTGGGCGTGCTCTGCGTCTGGATGAAGATCGACCGGCGCGTCCCCCGCGCGCCCGTCGCGAGTTCGCCGGGCGCGAGCACGCCAGCCAGGCGGCCGCGAAACGTGGGCGTCGCGCGAGAAGACGACCCGTGGCCCTCGGCGGGGAAAGTCGGGGGCGAGGCCGAGGCAGCCGTCCCGCGCGCGGCGGGGGTCATCGCTGTCCACGACGAGATCCCGCGATGGCACGAGGAAACGCGGGCGCCGAGGCCCGGGGGAGGCGCGCGCGCGGCGCGCGCCGAGCGGGTCGCCGTCGCGAGCGCGCGCACAGCGCGGCGCGTGAACATCTCTCGCGAGTGAGACGCGCTTGAAGCGTCTTTTCGATGCGCGCGCGTCTCGGAGTGCGCGCGCGGACGAGGCGAGCCCCTTCCAGACACGTGTCGGGCGCTTTCGGCCGTACTTGGCGTTGGAAAATTCACTCGCAGGTGGCGAACCTTGCGCGAAACCCGCCGCCGCCGCCGTCCACTCTCGCTCGCGCGTCCGGACGCGCACGATGAGCGCGCCCGGCCCCTCGGAGGGCCCACCCGAAATGGGCGCCGACGCGCAGTACCTCGAGGCTGGCGAGGACGACGACATGCACGAGCCCGTGTTCCTCGGCGACGAGCACGGCGAGGTGGTGGCGGACCTGGACGAGGAGGATGACGCGCCGATGTCCGATTCGGACGACGACGAGCCCGGCGCGGCCGCGGCGGACATGGAGGACCGAGACGCCGCGCTGGGCGAAGAGATCGAGCCCCCGTCTGATGATGCCGTCGCCGTGGTGACCGCGCACGCCGCGCCCGTCTTTTCGTGCGCGTGGAGCCCCACGGACGGCGCGGTGTTCGCCACGGGCGGCGGCGACGACGCGGCGTTTCTGCACCGCGTCTCCGACGCCGCCGCCGCCGCCGCGCCGCGCACATCCTCGGCGCCGCCCGCCGCCGTGACCAGCTTTCCGCTGCGCGGCCACACGGACACCGTTTCCGGCCTGGCGTTCAACCACGACGGGTCGCTGCTGGCGTCCGGGGGCCTGGACGGCAAGGCGCTCGTCTGGTCCGCGGCGGATCCGAGCGCGCCGCCGCGCGCCCTGGAGGGCCCCGGTGGCGGGCTGGAGTGGGTGCGGTGGCACCCCAAGGGAAACGTGCTGCTGGCGGGGTCGGAAGACTTCACGGCCTGGATGTGGAACGCCGCGGACGGCGCGCTGATGCAGGTGTTCGCGGGGCACAGCGCGTCCGTTTCCTGCGGCGGCTTCGCGCCCGACGGCAAAACCGTCGCCACCGGCTCGTTCGACGGCTCGCTCCGACTGTGGGCGCCGCGCACGGGCGAGTGCTCGACGCTGTTCATGGGCCACCCGTTCCACGACGGGCCGGTGACGTGCCTTGATTTTCACCCGAGCACGGAGGGCTTAATGCTGACGGGCTCGGAGGATAACACCGCGCGGCTGGTGAGCGGCGTCTCCGGAAAAGTGCTCGGGACGCTCGCCGCGCACGCCGAAACGCTGGAGTGCGTCGGGTTGTCCGGGGACTTCCCGTTCGCCGCCTCCGGCGCCATCGACACCAAGCTGGTGGTCTGGGACCTGAACACGCTGCAGCCGCGGAACACGCTGCAGCACGACAAGGCCGTGAGCGCGCTGCGCTGGATCCCGGGAACCGCGTGTCTGTACAGGTGCGCGCGCGCCCGAAAACGAATTTTCGGTTCTTCTCGAAACGCTGTTTCTCTTCGCGCCCGACGTTCGGCGACGCGCGGCGACGCGCGGCGGTTTCTCTCCTCCCGACGCAACGAAAGGGCCTCGCTCGGCTCTCCGTGCCGATGCGGCGGTGGACAACAGTTTGCCAGACTCCAACCCCACGTCGGAAGCTCCTACGGTGCACCGCGATGTTTCGTTCGCGAGTGAACAACCTGCATCTGCCGACACCCCGCGTTCGCCGGAGCGACGCGCGACGCGCGGCGGTTTTTTTTCTTCGCGCGCGGTGGGTTCTTTTCCGAGACGTTTCGGCCGAAAGCCTTTCGCTCGCGCGACTTGGCGCGGCGTCTTCCCGCGCGCTCGCGCTTTCGCGACCGCGTTCGCGCTGACGACCGTGTCTCGAACATCGCTCTTCCCTTCCGACTCCGTCTCGAACGAACGCGCCGCAGCTCCTGCATCGACGGCGCCGTGCGTCTGTGGGACACGCGGTCGTCGACGTGTCAAGCCGTGGGGCACGGCCACGTGCGCGGCGTCCTGGACTTCGCGCCCTCGCCGGATTTCAAATCCATTGTCACCGCGTCGGACGACCACACCGCGCGCGTGTTTCGCATGGTGCCGTAGGCCGCGCGAGGGTGGTGCTCTGACATCGAGTTCGTTTGAATAGTACCGACAGACTCGTCTTCGTCGACTCGGAACGAACGCGGAAACGCGTTTTTCATCGCGTTCGTTCGGGTCCGGGTCGGGCAGATCTGGCGGGGTCGTCACATCAGGCAGTCAGGCTGTCTGGGCAAAAAGCAAAAAAAAGCATCAGTTTCACGTTTCGCATTCCCATAAAACGCTTCGCGGGGATTACGTCGGCGACGTCGTCGGCGACGTCGTCCTCCGCGCCACATCCCCCCGCGCGTTCGTGGCTCTCCCCGCACCGCGCACGATGGACAAACACGGCAACACCCTGATCAAGGCCAAGCCCCGCCCCGGCGTGAGCGGCATCAACCGCGTGCTGGTGACGGGCGGCGCCGGCTTCGTCGGGTCGCACCTAATCGACTTCCTGATGGCCCGCGGCGATCACGTGATGTGCCTGGACAACTTCTTCACCGGCTCCAAGGAGAACATCCAGCATCACATCGGCAAGCCCACCTTCGAGATCGTGCGCCATGACGTCGTGGAGCCCATCTTGCTGGAGTGCGACCAGGTGTACCACCTGGCGTGCCCCGCCTCGCCCGTGCACTACAAGTTCAACCCGGTCAAGACGATCAAGACGAACGTGATCGGCACGCTGAACATGCTCGGCCTGGCGAAGCGCGTCAAGGCGCGATTTCTGCTGACGAGCACTTCCGAGGTGTACGGCGACCCTCTTCAGCACCCTCAGACCGAGGAGTACTGGGGCAACGTCAACCCCATCGGCGAGCGCTCGTGCTACGACGAAGGCAAGCGGTGCGCGGAGACGCTGGCGTTTGACTACAAGCGCGAGCACGGGTTGGAGATTCGCGTCGCGCGCATCTTCAACACCTACGGCCCGCGCATGGCGCTTGACGACGGCCGCGTGGTGAGCAACTTCGTGAAGCAGGCCATCGAGGGCACGCCCATGACCATCTACGGCGACGGGTCCCAAACGCGCTCGTTCCAGTACGTCTCGGACCTGGTCGCCGGCCTGGTCGCGTTGATGGACGGGGAGCACCCCGGCCCGGTGAACATCGGCAACCCGGGCGAGTTCACCATGACGGAGCTCGCCGAGAAGGTGAAGGAGGTTGTGAACCCGGCGGCCACCACCGTGTTCAAGGAAAACACCGCGGACGACCCAGGGCGGAGGCGGCCGGACATCACCAAGGCCAAGGCTTTGCTCAACTGGGAGCCCAAGGTGCCCCTCCGCGAGGGGCTCGAGAAGATGGTTGGGGACTTCAAGCGGAGGCTGGGCGTCGAGGACGGCCCGGCGAGAAAGAAGCAAAAGTAGGCGCGGCGCGAAACCCTCTCTTCAGAGCGCGATTCGCGCCGCGGACGAACACGAGGAAGGCTCGGGACGATCCGGTTTTCGACGTGTGTCTATGTAAAAGATACACACCTCGCGTGCCTATAAGTGTGTTTTCGCCGAAGTTTTGTCGGTCGTCTATCGTCACCGGCCCGGCCACCTCGGGTCGCCGCGTCTGCTCCCCTTCGCGCTCGCCTCGTCACGACGCGCTCACGGCGGGTCTGACGACGTCAAAGCTCGCGCGCCGCACCGTCTCCATGGTTTCCTCGGTGCGCGCCTCAAGCATGCGCTTGCGCTCGACGTCCACGTCGTAGTCTTCGGCGAGCATGCGCCGGTACTGCGCGTTGGTCATCACGGTCGCGCGCGTCTGAGTCACCGCGCGAACCTCCGCGCCGCGCTGCGCGCCGAACCATACCCGCTTGACGCGCAGAAGCGTCGCGAGGGTGGCGAACGCGCGGAACACGCGCTCGCCGTCTCGTGTTTCCAATCCTCGCTCGCGCGAAGGTTTCGCGACGAGCGGGTCAGCATCTCGGAGCGTCCTTCCGGAGGGCGTCTTCCGAGGAACCTGCCTCTCGCGCTCGTCGTACTTGGCCTCGTCCACGTCGCCGCCCGCGTCGGTGGTAACCCCCATCTCGCCCACCACGTCCCCGACGCCGCGCTCGGCGACTTTGAGCTCCTCGTCGAGCGCCTCGTCCTCGACGAGGATCTCGACGCACCCGGAATCGATCACGAACGCCTCCTTCGCCCGCGCGCCGCGCGTGATCAGCACGTCCCCGGCGTTCAAGTCCCTCGTCCCAAACCTCCAGAAAGCAGCATCTTCATCGGACGCGTCGATACCAACGCGTCCGTCGCCGTCGCCCGCGGCGTCCAAGCACGCCGCGCGCTTCGCGGCGACGAAGCGCGCGACGCGGCTTTTGTTGTGCACCACGCGTTCGCCGGAGACGTTCCCGCCGCCCGAACTCGCCTCGGCGCCGTGCACGCGGGTCAAAACCCACTCGTGCTCCTTCGCCTCCGCCGCGGTGAGCCGCGAGGTTTCATCCCGCTCGAGCATGCGCAGGCAGAGCTCTTTCGCTGGTTCGGTGATTTCCGGCAGGAACGGCGCGTGCGCGCCGTCGGCGATGCGCCGGTAGATCTTCAAGACGTCCTCCTCCTCGAACGGAAGCCTTCCGTTGAGCATCGCGAAGAACACGCACCCGCTCGCCCAGACGTCCACGGCGGCGGTGTAGTGCTTCCCGTGCACGATTTCGGGCGCGATGTACCCCGGAGACCCGCACTGCGCGCTCATCTTGTCGCGGCCGGTTTTGCCTCGCATCGCCAGCCCGAAGTCCACCAGGCGCAGCGTGCGCCAGTCCCCGCGCACGGCGAACATCACATTCTCCAGCTTCACGTCCCGATGCGCCACGTTTTTCGCGTGCAGATGCTCCAGCGCGCCGAGCAAACCCCGGACGGCGAACGCGGCGTCTCGTTCCGAGAAGGGGGGTTTTAGTGCGCGCGCTCCGGCTCCGCACGCCGCTTCGTTGGCCTCGTTGATGGCGTCCAGCAGGCTGCCCCCGCGCAGGTACTCCATCACGACGTGCACCTCGCCCGCCGACTGGTAAAAGTCATACACGTTGACGACGTGCGGGTGCGCCAGACGCACCGAGAGGCGAATCTCGTCGATGACGTCCGCCAAGACGCAAGGCTGCTTGGTCTTCAGTATCGCGTCCGCCTCGGAATCGTCCGACGCGTTTTCTCGCGGTGCGGCACGAAACCCGTCGCTTCCCCCTTCGATGCGCACGGTCTTGATCGCGTACAAGCGTTTCGTGCGCACGTGCTTGACTTTCCGCACAATCCCGAACGCCCCCTCGCCGATGATGCTCCCCGCGCCCCCGCCGACGTAGAAGTCATCCTCCAGCGCGCTCAGAATCCCGCCGGTCGAGGGGTCGCGAACGGGCTCGCCCACCGTAAAATGGGTCTGTGCGTGGCTCGCGACCGGTTCCGAAGGCGCCCCGGCCCCGTCGGGCGACGCGGGCGCGGCGGCAGTCGCGCCGGAGGCGGCAACACTCGGGTGTTGCTTTGTTGACGTCGTTTCGGCCTGCGCACCGCCCGTCCGCGTGCCTGCGACCGGGAAGTCATTCGAGTCGGGTTCGATCGCCGGCTCGTCCGCGCACGCAGACGCGATGTTCCCCATCGCGCCTCGATATGCGTCCCGGACTCGTGCGGGGCCCTCGTCGCGGCGCGCACCGAGTGTACGAGACGCGAAGTGACTGCAGACAGGAGATATTTGCCCAGTGTCGAACTGGGCAGCCCAGGTGCGGAGCGGCTGGCCGCTGCCCGCTGGCAGGCACCTCCTTTGCCCGTTGTTGGGTGCCAACAAACTCGGCTCTGATGAAGGCCAGGCCACTGGTCAGCGCGCGGTTTCGCGACCCGTCCCGTCGACGGGTCCCGCGTCGAGCCGCCCCCGAGCGCGTCCGCGAGCGCGCGCGCGGCGGGGTCGGGTCGTTCGCGCTCCGGGGGCGCGTCGCCATGGGCTCCCTCGGCCCCGACGCCATCGCGCGCGAGCTGGAAAAAGTGGGGGTGCACGTGCGCGCGGCTTGGGTAGAGTCCTGCGCCGCGCACCTCCTCGCGACCGAGCCCGGGTTCGGCTCGATGCCCCTCCGCCGCCGCGTGGACCTGTGCTACTTGCAGTTCCTGCACGCGGACATGAACAGCGCCGGCTCGGGGTGCCTCGCCCCCGAGGACGCGGACGGCGATCCGGCTCGGGATGCGGAAGGGGGCGTGCTGGGCGGCCGCCGCGTCGTGCAGTGCGACGAGGTGGCGAACGTCTCGGCGAGTTTCAACGACCGGTATAAGGACCAGCCGGCTTGCGAGAAGCGCGTGCTGAAGCTGGCGCTGACCGACGGGCCGAACAGGCTGGTGGCGTACGAGTACCGACCGATCGAAGCGCTGGCGGTGTCCATGCCGGCGGGAACCAAACTGGCGCTCACCCGCGCGGGCGTCGACAAAAACGGCGCGCTGCGCCTCGGGCCCGAGAACGTCGCCGTGCTCGGCGGCGGCGTTTCGCACTTGGAGGAGGCGCGCCGCCGGGTCGTGGAACGCTGGAAGCTGCCGAACCGGCCGACGCCCGGAGACGAGGGCGGCGCGCGCGCGAACGCGGGTCGCGGCGCCGGAAACGGGCGCGCGGCTAGCTTGCGCCGCGCCGCGTGGGGACGCGACGGCGACCCGGGAGCCGCTCCCGCCGCCGCGACGGCAACGGCGACCCGCGGCGACGGGGCCCCGCGACCGAATGGCGAAGCGCCTTCAGACCGCGCTCCTGTCGCTCCTGACGCGGACGAACGCACCGAGCGCGCGGTGCGTGAAGCGCCGGACGCGAGTCCGGTGGTGGACCTGACGGGCGACGAAGAGGACCGCGACGCGAATCCGAAAGACATCCCGCCGGGGCGGGTGAAGCGGAAACGCGCCGTGGTCATCGACGACAGCGACGACGACCCCACGCCCGTGCGGCGGAAACCCACGCAGTCGACGCGGGATACCCCGTCGCGGCTCGCGCGCGCGGCGCCCGAAGTCACGGACCGAGCGCGGGATCCCGCGCGGGATCCCGCGGGGGTGCCCGCGGCGGCGCCGGGCGCCGAGCCCGCCGGCGGCGGCGTTG
>MDSV01228886.1_pt1 | contig 13470 bp, 5 predicted proteins | sample 810851 | NCBI WGS metagenome assembly MDSV01 (sample SAMN05326640, study PRJNA326480) | marine metagenome | isolation source: seawater | place: Atlantic Ocean: North East | collected 2012 | reverse complement strand
GACGGCGAGGAGGCGTACCAGAACTTCTGCCGCGTCATCGAGAACGCGAACGTGCTCATGGCGACGTACACCGACGAGGCGCTCGGCGACTGCCAGGTGCTCCCCGAGAAGGGCACCGTGTGCTTCTCCGCCGGGCTTCACAACTGGGCGTTCACGCTCACCGTCTTCGCGAAAATGTACGCCGCTAAGTTCGGCGTCGAGTTCGACAAGATGATGGAGAAGCTGTGGGGCGACAACTTCTTCGACCCCAAGACGAAGAAGTGGACCAAGAAGCACACCGGCGAGAAGACGTGCATGCGCGCCTTTGTGCAGTTTTGCTACGAGCCCATCCGCCGCGTCATCGACGCCGCCATGAACGACAACAAGGACAAGCTCTGGCCCATGCTGGAGAAGCTCAAGGTGAAGGACAAGCTCAAGCCCGCGGACCTGGACCTGCTCGGCAAGCCGCTGATGAAGCGCATCATGCAGACCTGGCTCCCCGCGGACGTCGCGCTGCTGGAAATGATCATCTACCACCTGCCCTCGCCCGCGACGGCGCAGAAGTACCGCGCGGACACCCTGTACGAGGGCCCCCTGGACGACAAGTACGCCGAGTCCATTCGCAACTGCGACTCGAACGGCCCCCTGATGCTGTACGTGTCGAAGATGATCCCCACCGCGGACAAGGGGCGCTTCCTCGCGTTCGGGCGCGTCTTCTCCGGCACCGTCAAGACGGGCATGAAGGTGCGCATCCTCGGCCCCAACTACGTCCCCGGCGAGAAGAAGGATCTGTACATCAAGTCCATCCAGCGCACCGTCATCTGCATGGGCCGCCGCCAGGACGCCGTCGAGGACGTCCCCTCCGGCAACACCGTCGCCATGGTCGGCCTCGACCAGTTCATCTCCAAGAACGCCACGCTCACCGGCGAGGCTGAGCTCGAGGCGCACCCGCTCAAGGCGATGAAGTTCTCTGTCTCCCCCGTCGTTCGCGTCGCCGTGGAGTGCAAGAACTCGCAGGACCTGCCCAAGCTCGTGGAGGGCCTCAAGCGCCTGTCCAAGTCGGACCCCATGGTGCTGTGCCAGATTGAGGAGACGGGCGAGCACATCGTCGCCGGCGCCGGCGAGCTGCACCTCGAGATTTGCCTCAAGGACCTGCAGGAGGACTTCATGGGCGGCGCGGAGATTCGCATCTCCGACCCCGTGGTGTCTTTCCGCGAGTCCGTGAACGGCTCCTCGGACCACATGTGCATGTCCAAGTCCCCGAACAAGCACAACCGCCTGTACTTCCAGGCGCACCCCCTGGAGGAGGGCTTGTCCGAGGCGATTGACGGCGGCGACGTGACCCCGCGCGACGAGCCCAAGGCGCGCGGGCGCTTCCTCGCTGAGAAGTTCGGCTGGGACAAGGACCTGTCCAAGAAGATCTGGTGCTTCGGCCCGGACACCACCGGCCCCAACCTCATCGTGGACATGTGCAAGGGCGTGCAGTACCTGAACGAGATCAAGGATTCGTGCGTCGCCGCGTTCCAGTGGGCCACCAAGGAGGGCCCGCTGTGCGAGGAGAACATGCGCGGAATCAAGTTCGAGGTGCACGACGTCGTGCTGCACACCGACGCCATCCACCGCGGCGGCGGGCAGATCATCCCCACGTGCCGCCGCGTGCTGTACGCGTCCATGATGGTCGCCGAGCCCCGTCTTTTGGAGCCGGTGTACCTGGTCGAGATCCAGGCTCCCGAGGGGGCGCTCGGCGGCATCTACTCCACCATCACGCAGAAGCGCGGCATGGTGATCGAAGAGATGCAGCGCCCCGGCACGCCCATCTACAACATCAAGGCGTACCTGCCCGTCATGGAGTCCTTCGGCTTCACCGGCACGCTCCGCGCCGCCACCTCCGGCCAGGCGTTCCCCCAGTGCGTGTTCGACCACTGGGACATGCTCGGCAGCGACCCGTACGACGCCAACTCGCAGGCGGGCAAGCTCGTCCTGGACATCCGCAAGCGCAAGGGCACGCGCGAGTTCATCCCCCCCCTCAACGAGTACGAGGACAAGCTCTGAGTCGGAGGAGGTTGAAGGACGTGAAGCGGCGGCGGTTCGCGGGCGAGGTGCCGAGGGTAAACCCTCGGCCGCGAGGAGTCGCGAGAGGAGGTTTTTGATGTCATCACGAGACGTTTTTTCATTCATTTACGCGACACCGACACCGCGAAACATGCATACACCGCGCCGCGTCGTGTCGTCCCGCGTCGTTTTCAACCCCCCCCCCCTCGGCCCCCACAAACGCCCACGGCGCGAGTCGCCCGACGGCGCCCCCGTCGACGTACCACGGCCTGAGCATGGTGACGTCGGCTTCGCACCCGTGGTGGTCGCGCCAGGCGAGCAGCACGAGCGCGGCGCGGTAGTGCACGACGGCGCCCATCACCACCAGGACGTGAAAGATGTTGTGACTGGAGAACCACAGGTCGAACTTGCCCGGCTTCCACTTCTCCGGCACGGCTCGCGCGTAGATCACCGCGCCGCTCAGGTAACACGCGCCCATCAAGAGCTCGAGCCACAGCATCACCGCGATGGGGGTCGGTTTCCGGGCCCACACGAACCACGTCTGGTGCAGAATCGGAAACGACCCTAAACCGCCCAGGGACGAGAACAACGCCGCGCGCAGGGGGGAGTACTTGGCATCCTGGAACCTGTCCGCGAGGGTCACGCCCAGGGTCAGCACGCCGAACGCGGTCATGACGGCGAGGTACGCGTCGCGCACAATCGGCACGCAGTAGAAGGAGTAGAACACGACGGGGTAGAAGGAGGCGACGATGAGCGCTGCGATGCCGACGTAGTCCACGCGCCACACGATGACGCTCACGCGCGCGCCCACGCACGCCAACGTGTGGCACACCGTGCTGAACGATAGACACACGATCGCGCCCGCGAGGAACACGTACATGGGCCATCGCGGCGCCGTATCGCCGGGAAGTTCCAGGGGCACGTGCCAATCCGACCCCACCACGCTGTGTTCCAGCGTCGAGAACAACGTCGACGCGTGCGCTTCGAGCTGATCCACCAGGCTTTCTTTTCGCGCGAACGTCGCGGAAGCGTTTGTTTCCGCCGCGGCTTCCGACACTAACCTCCGCGCCGTTTGGAGCCGTCTCAGTAGTGTCTCTTTGCTCTCCGACCTGGTGACGACCAGTCCGTGGTGCACGCGATCCGACACCGACGCCGCGACGGAGCGCATCAATTCAGTCGCCTTTTCCAACGCGCGGCTCTCGACGCGGCGCGCGCGCTCGGCGACGCGCACGAGCGCGTCGCTCGTGTCGCCCACGACGCGCCTGAACTCGACCGTCTTCGCCACGAGCGCCGCCCTTGTGTGGTCCGCGCCCACGGTCCACGACTCGGGAAGCGCCGGCAGGTGCGTGTTGCCCCACCCGGTCACCATCGAGAGCGTGATGAGCGCGAACACGCAGAGGCCCAGCAGATGCGTCCAGATGTTCGCCGTCTCGTTGTGCACCATGAGCACGGACCGGAACGCGTCGCGCCACCCGAAACCGGTCCGGTACCCGGTGTGAATGTACTCGTTGTGCACGCTCCACGCGGGCGCGTCCTTGTACGTGCACAGGCGGCACATCCACCACTGTCGCTCGAGCGCCTCTGGCGCGTCCGGAGCGCCGGCGCCGGCGCCTGGTCCCCGCCGAGGCGGCCGGTCCTGCGGGAGCACGAACGGGCCCGGGGGGGGTCGTCGCCGCCGCGGCCCAGAAGACATCGCGGCGAGCGGGCGAGACGTGGGCGTCGACGGGAACGCCGCGTGTTCTGCGGGGCCGAACCCGCGCCGGCGGAAGTGCACGAACGCGGGCGACGTCGACCTCATGAGCCAACAAACCTCGTTCGACGAGGGTACGGTATTCCTTCTCGCAAAATCGGCGTGTGTTCGCGTGTGTTCAACTGGCCGCCGAAAATGTTCAACCCGGCCACGTTGGTCTTCTACGAAATCCGAGAGGGTGGTAGCGTGGTAGACCGTTAAGAAAACACCTGCTGGCGTTCTTCTCGGAAGCGCCCGACAAGTCGCGAATGCGCGCGGCTCCGCGCGCGGAGGACGCGGAAGTCGCGTCGCTGGTGGAGCGGTTCCGCGCGAAGGGCGAGGAGGAGTCGAGGCGAAGGGATGCGTTCGACAGGGAATGGGACCAGAGGATCGCGTCGTTCCGGAAGCGGTCCGATGCGGTGGAAGGAAAACTTCGGGAACGGCACGCCTCGGCGCTTGAGAAGACGCGCGCCAGCCTCGAGGCGCGTCTAGTGTCCAAGCCCAAGCGGTACACCCCCCAGCTCGAGGAGCTCCTGCGTAAGCGCAAGGAGTTGATGCGCCGGCGCCAGTTCAGCGAGGCGCTGGACGCGTTGAAGCAGTCGGAGGCGCGCGAGAAGCTCGAGCTGGAGGACCACAAGCGACGCGTTCGCGGCGAAAACGTCGAGCTCCTCGATGCGCTCTTCCAGAGGCAGAGGGACGAGCTCGCGGTGTTCGCGCGCGAGCGCGACGCCGAGGAGACGCGGATCAACGCCGCACGCGCGGACGCGGCGGCGCGCGCGGCGAAGCGCGGGTTCAGGGACTACGAGCCGCGGCGCGTCGCCGGAGAAGAGCGTCTTCCGGGATCCGACGACGGCGACGAGGCCGACGAGGTCGACGACGACGAGGCTGACGCCAACGAGGTCGACGGCGACGGCGACGCGCGAGCCGTTGCCGGCGAAGCGCGTCGCCGCGTCTCGCGCGTGCCTTCGATTCGCCAGCGGGACGCCCGCGCGGACGTCGAGCGGGTCGCCGAAGCGCTCGACGCGGAGACTGAAAAGGCACGCGTCGCGGCGAGCGCGGCGAGCTCGCCTCCGCGCGTCGCCGCCGATCCGGAGCTCGCGAGCGCCGCGTCGGCGCCGGCGAGTCCGGCGGCGCTCGCTCGTTTCTACTCCGACGTGGGGGGCGCCGCGGACGTCATGCGGCTGGACACCGCGGACACGGCGCGAAAGAGGACCGGTCGCGCGGAAAGCCTCCCCGCGTGTCCCGCCGCGAGTCTCGACCCCGGGGTTCGCACGAGGTTCCCTTCCGTCGCCGCTCGCGTTCCGACGGCGACGCCGGTCGCGCCGTACGCGGGCGCGTGCGCGCTCGACCCGCGCGTCGACGACGCGGCGTACGGGTTCATGGTAAGCGACGCGCAGCGCGCGGAGCTCGGCGAGCTCCGCGCGCGTCGCGACGCCGCGCTGCGCGCGTGGGAGGCTGAGGAACGGCGTTTGGTGCTGCGCTCGAGTCGAGGGGACGCGACCGCGAGTCGCGGAACCGCCGTCGACGCGTCGTCCGCGGCGGTTCGCGTCGAGGTTCCGGGAACGATTCCCGCGCCGGCGATTCCCGGGATGAGGCTCGGCCGCCTCGAGACAAAAAAAAGCGCGTCCCCCGCGCCGCGCCGCGCCGCCGCGAAACCGACCGAAAACCCTACGCCCGGTCTGACCGGCGCCGAGGCGCGCGCGGCGGCGGACGACCTCGTCGCGGCGGCGATGCGCATGACGCGCGCCGACGCTTCGCGCGCGACGCCCCCGGAGTCCACGGCGAAGCGCCGCGCGCGGGGGGAGGCGGCGGCGGCGGCAGAGGCGCGCGCCGCGCGCCGCCGCGAGCTGAAGGACGATGGCGGCGGCGGCGGACGTGGACCGATGGGTGGTGGGACTTTCGCCGACGACTCCGACGATTCCGTGTGTTCGGAGGAGCTGGACGACCTGTACCTGGCGACGCCGCCCGGGCGCGCTCCGGGCGCTCGCGAAGCTTCGGAGGGCGTCGGCCTCGAGCTCGGCGCGCTGGCGGGCGCGTTCAAGAGCGAGCCGGGGCCGCTCGCGCCGCGCGGCGGCGGGGTGGCGGTCGGCGGGCCGGGGACGAGCGCCGCGCCGCGAAGGTTGCGGATTTCCTTGCCCGCCGGCGCGATGACCCACCGGCGTACTGAAAAAAGCGGCGACGAGGATTCGTTGGGCGTTTTTTCGGCGTCGCGCGGGCCTGCCGCGCCGCGCGTCGCGGAGGACGCCGCGGACCCCCGGCGCGACTTCCCCGCGGGGCCCGTCGCGCGGGGCGCGGCGCTGCTTCGGCGCATGCCCGGGCCGGACGACTGCTACCGTAACCGAAGGCTGGGGCCCCCGGAACTGGCGGACGCCGGGGCGGGCGAGCTCGGGTTCCCGCGGCGCGACGATCGGATCGTCGCGAGCGCGCGCGACGAAGAAGCGGCGTCGACCGGTCCCGGCGAGACCGGCCCGGACGCGCCGTCGTTCGTCGGCGACGAAAAGAAGGGCGAGCAGGAAACCGCCGCGACGTCGCGCTTCGAGTCGAGGCGAACGCCCTTCTCGCGAGCGCACACTCCGCCGTCGCGCGCGGAGGCGCGAGACGGGGACGGGCCCGAACTCTCTCGCGAGGACGCGGCGCGCGCCGAAAAAACCGAAACCGCCGCGGAGGAACGAGACCGGAGACAGAGCGCCGCGGTCGCCGCCGCGCGCGCGGCGGCGTTTAAGTACGGCGCGACGGTCGCGCCCGCGGTCGGCGCGTTCGGCCAGCCGATTCCGGTTCCGAACCGAACCGACGCCGCGGCGAGAGTCGCGCCGCGTTCGCCGCCGCGCCGCCGCGCCGCGCCTCTGGGGCACAACGTCGACCCGGTGACGTTTCTGAAGCTGTCGGACGCCCAGCTGGCGCGCGCGGTCGAGCGCGACGGGTTGCGCCGCGGGGAAGTGCTCGTGAGCGTGGACGCGAACGCGAACGCAAACGAGCCCTCGTCGGCTGCCGGATCGGTCGCGGTTTCGTTTCGCGACCCGACGGCGCTCCCCGAGCCTCCGACTGTGAAAGACGTCGCGCTTCTGTTTCGGCACTGCCGCAAGGGCGAATACGAGCTGTGCCGCGACTTGTTCAAGCGCCGGGCCATCGACCCGAACGCGCGCGACGCGCACGGCAACACGCCGCTCATCGCGGCGTGTCAGAGCGGCGCCGGCCGCGTCGCGAAGCTGTGCCTGCGGCGGGGCGCCGATGTCAACGCCGTCAACGGAAAGAAAAACAGCGCGTTGCACTACGCGGCGACGTTCGGGTTCGATGCCCTCGCGCGTTGGCTCGTCGATAACGGCGCGGACACGCACGCCGTGAACGACACGGGGAAGAAGCCGTTCGAAGGGCTGTGACGAAATCTTTTTATCGGTGCGCGGTTGAAAAAATAGGACGGAGAGCTACATCTACGGCGGTATTCACGCGATACTCCCTTTCAAGCTAGAGAGCTCCCGTACCGTCACTCGTCGCGGGCGACGACGGCGTCCGTGAGCCTCTGCGCGAGCGCGCTCCCCCCCGCGTACCACAGCGCGCCCCAGACCGCGCGCGGGCCGTGCACCGCCGCGACCAACGCGCACGCCAGGTCCTCGCCGAGCTCGGGGCGCCGCCGCGCGACGAACAAAGCGCACCGAAACAAATCGCGCGTGTACGTCGACGCGCGCGCCCTTTGTTCCTTCTCGTCCCCTTTCGAGTTTTTTCGAGCGCGACGGAAAAAAAACGCCTCCTCCTCGAAGGCGGCGCGAAGCGCGCGCCTCAGCGCCCACTTGAGCGACCTCTCGCCTCCGTCCGCGAGCGCCTCCACGACGTCCCGCCGCAGCGTCGGCAAACACCGCGGCGGGGGGACGCGCGAGCGTTCGGGTAACGAGGAGGGGACGTCCGCGCCGACGATCGCCACGCTCTCCGCCGAGAGCGCGAATGCCAAATCCGCGCCGAGCGAAGCCGCCAAAGCCTCAAAAGCCTCCGGCGCGACGCGTTCGCGCGTTTTTTCGTCCGTTTCGGATCTCGGGTCGCCGTCGAGCAAAGCCGCGAGCGCGCACCCCGCGGGGTGCGGGGGCTGCGGGACGAGCGCGACGCGGACGTCGACTTTCGTCGCGAAGACGCTCTTTTCCGAGCTCCGTCTCGCGGAAGACAGAAAAACGCGAGCCGTCGCGTCGCGCGTCGCCGCGCGGAGCGCCTTCGCCCGCGTCTCGCCGTCGTCCCAGCACAGCACGACGAGGTCGACGTCGCTCACCCCGGGAATCGCCTCGCCGCGCGCCACCGAGCCGCGCGCGTACACGCCCGCCACGCGCCCGAGCCCGACGCGGTCGAGCGGGTCGCCGCCGTCGGCGTTCTTTTTGACACGCGAACCCGGGTCCGGAACGGGCCAGCCCTCGCACGCCGCCGTCGCCGCGCGCGCGGCGTCCTCCGCCGCCTCGAGCCACGGGTCGAGCCGGCGCGACCGCCGGTTCGCTTTCGCGCATTCCGCGACGGCGCGTTTCGCGGACGTCCGGGGGAAAGCGACACCCGCGGCGGCGGCGGCGTCCTGGGAAAGCACCGCGCCCGTCCCCGGGTCCAGCCGGAGCGCGTTCCGGCTCACCGCGCGCACCACCCCGGCGCGCTCGAGCTGCTCGAGCGCGCGCGCGCCCGGGGACGGCCCGCCCGCGCGGACGCGCCAGCGCGCGAACCGGCGCGCCGCCGAGGCGCTCGCGGCCGCGTCGTGAAAGGCGTCCTCGCCGACGAGCGCGCGCCACTCTCGTTTCGATATCGCCGCGTTTTCTTCGCCGTTTTTTTTCTCCGTCGCCGGCGGCGCGAACCGCCTCGTCACGGACGCGGAGGCGCGCGGGCCCAGGCTCTCCGTGTAGTGCGCCCACCTGGGCGGGAACACGAGCACGTCGCCGGGGCCGAGCACGGCCTCCCAGGCCCCGGGGGGGGTCGCGAACGGGTGCGGGTTCGCGTCGGAGCTTCCCGACGCGCTTCCCGAAAGCGCTTCCCCCGCCCAGCGCGCGCGCGCGCGCGCGGCGGTCGTCTCTTCGCCGTCGACGCGCGCCGCCGTCGTCTCTTCGCCGTCGGAGGCGGTCAAACGCAGCGCGCTCCTCCGCCTCAGCGGGTGCCAGTCGGGGTACAGCGCGGCGCGCGCCAGCGCCGAGGGCGGGTACAGCAGCATGCGTTTCAGGCCGTGCGCCTGCGCCAGCACGGAGACGCTCGAGTCGTAGTGCAGCGAGGAAGTCGAGCCCGCCTGGCTCAGCCACAGACGCGGCGGCTGCGTCTCTCGCCAACCGGCGTCGTCGCACAAGGACCAGAACGATTCGCGCGCGTCGCGGCTTTCTTCGTTGTCGCGGTCCGGCGTCATACCGGCCTCGGCGAGAAGCGAGCCGCGGAGCTCGGCTTGCATGTACGCGCCCGCGAACGCGTCGTCGTCGTCGTCGCCGTCGCTCGTCGCCGCCGTCGCCTCGCGTCCGTCCGTCGTCATCCTCGCCGCCACCTCCGCGAGGGTCATCTCGCGAACCGTCGAGGGGCCGTCGAACACCCCGGCTTTGACCGCGGGGTGGTTCGCCTCGACGTACTGGAACTCGGAGCTCGCGAGACGCATTTTGTCGGAAGCGCCGCGCCGGCGCACGCGCGTCTCGCCCGCGAACGCGCCGTGGCGTCTCGTCAGATTGGCGAGCGTCCAGCGAACGTTCGGGTCGCGCACGCACGGCCACGCGTCCGCCGCGCCGCGCAGGATCAGCGGCTCGCGCGCGTGCGCTTCGGACCCGGCGAACGCGAGCACCAGGTCCCGGAACCGCGCCTCCGTGCGCGTCGCCTCCGCCCAGTCGATCTCGGGCACGGGCCCGACCACGCGCACGAGCCGCGACAGACGCGGCGGGCGCCGCGTCGGGACGAGCGAATCGGCATCCGGCGAGACCGCGCCGAAGACGCGCGCCGCGACCGCCTCGAGGCGCGCGAACGGCGACGCGTCGTCCGAGACCGCGAGACGCGCGTCGGAGGGTGACGCGGGCGACCGTCGGGAGGAGGACCCCGAGGCGTCCTCCTCGACCGCGCCCGCGTCGGACGTTCCGCGGGCCGATCGAGAGACCGAGCGGGCAGCGCGCCTCGCGCCCGCGGGGGCTCGAGCGGTGGTCGCCCGCCTGAGACGAGCACGCGGCGTCCCCGCGCGCGCATCCGCGACGCCGAGACGCATGTCACCGAGACGCGAGTCCGACTGGGGACGCGCGCTGCCGCGCGCGCTCTCTGCGGTGCGTCAGGCTTTCGGGCGCGAACCGGAGGTACAGTGCCGAGAAAGGGAACGACTTTTTACGCGCTCGTCGCGCGAGCTGAAAGGGCTCGACGCGCGGAGATGCTGACGCGACCCGCGCGCGTTTGAGACTGACCCGACCCGGTCTGACGCGCGCTCGAAAGCGATGTCCATCCGAGACACGCGCAACTCGAACGATCGCGTAGAGGGCCGCGGCCTAGGTCATCAGGCGCGCCGGCCACGCCTTGGCGGAGGCGACGGGGGCGACGCGATGGCTTCCTCGGGGTCCCGCTGCGCGGCGACGGGTTCGTCCGCGGACGCTCACGGCGCGCGGACCACCTTCACGCGCGCGGAGGTGGCCGCGCGCGCCTCGGCCGGCGCTTCGGTGTTCATCGTGGACGGCGACGTGATCGACTTCGGCGGCTTCGCGCACCCCGGCGGGCACGCCATCCTGCGGCGGCACGCAGGCGAGGACGTGAGCGCGGTGTTTCGCGGGACGCGGGCGGGCGAGGGGCGGCGGTACGCGCACAGCGACGGCGCGAGGCGGATGCTGCGTCGTCTGCGCGTCGGGACGATCGAGACGCTCGAGTCGGAGACGAGGGACGAGCCTCCGAAACCGACGGAACCGAAGGCGCGACGCGTGCGCTCGGTGGCACGAAGCGCGCGCGACCGGCGATTTCGAGCGCCGTGCGCGTCGCCCGACGAGGCCGATCGAGCGGAGGCGGACCGAGCGGACGACGGCGCGCCGTCCTCGTCCGTCGGATCCGACGACGACGAAACCGAAGAAACGAAAAAGCGCGTCGAGCTCCGCGCGGATTCGAGGCGTCCCCTGTTCGAACAGGTGGGGGATTTAGGCGCGCGGGGCGCGTACGCCGCGTGGGTGTACGAGCCGGAGTCGACGCGCGCGTTCGCGGGAGAGGACAAAGACGCGCTCGGTCGGTCGTCCGCCTCGCGAGCGCGTTCGCCGCGGTTCTTCCAGAACGCGACGCTCGAGTTTTTCAGCAAGTCGCCGTGGTACCTGGTGCCGCTGACGTGGACGCCCGTCGCGCTCGCGTCGATGGCTGACGGGTGGGGAAGGCTTCGGACGACGCGCACGAGCGAAGGCGGGTTTCGGGACGGGGACGGACGGGACGCGCTCGCGCTCGCGTTTTACCCGGCGCTCGCGGCGGTCGTGTTCGCCGCCGGGACCGTCCTGTGGAGCGCGATGGAATACGCGTGCCACCGGTTCGTGTTCCACCACGTCCCGCGCGGGCGCGCGGGCGCGCAGGCGCACTTCCTCGCGCACGGGTGCCACCACAAAGCGCCGACAGATACGCTCAGGCTCACCTTTCCGCCGGCGGCGGCGGCGCCCGCGATCGGTCTCGCGCGCGCAGCTTTTTTCGCCGGCGCGGAGCTCGCGTTCGGGGCGCTGGGCGACGCGCGGATCCAGCGCGCGCTCGCCCGCACGGGCGAGCGCGACGGCATCGCCGCGACACTCGCGCACGTCTTCGCCGCCTTCCTCTTCGCCGGCTGCCTGCTGGGATACGTCGCGTACGACTGCATGCACTTCGCGCTCCACGCGGCGGACGGAGCGACGTTGCGCGCCGTCGACCGACGGCTCGGCACGCGGCTGGAGAGGAAGAAGGCCGCGCACCTCAGGCACCACTTCGTGGACCACGCGCGCGCGTTCGGGATAAGCAGCGAGCGGTGGGACAGGGTGATGGGCACCGAGCACGTCGGGCGCGCGTAGCGGGGACGAGGAGCGAGAGGTGGACCCGTCGCTCGTAATACGTAGCTCGCCGCGCGTAAAAGTTTACGCGACCCGAAGGACGACGACTACTCTTCGACGGGAGCCGCCGCCGCCGCCGCCGCCGCCGCTTTCTCCGCCTCGGCGCGTTCGTACGCCTCGACCTGCTCCGCGAGCTTCCGCTCTTCCTCCGCATCCTTCGCCTTTCGCGCCTGCATTCGCTTCACGCTCTCGTCCATCGCGGCGACGAGCTCCTCCTCGGGTAAGCCCGCGCAATCGCCGATGCCCATCTGCGACTGCCGCAGGCAATTTTTGTTCTGAAGCTCAACCTGACGCAGATCTCTGTTTGCCTCCGTCTTCGCCAGCAAACCCTGGATGTACTTGGAGTTGCTTGCGTCGGGGGTGGGGGGAGGCTGAGCCGCGAGCGCAGCTTGCGGGTTCACGGCGAGCTCGGCGGCGATGCCGAGAACGCCCGCAGCGGCACTCAGCAACGTGTCGCGGCGAGTGACTGGATGCTTCGTATCCCGGCGATGACGTTTATCCGACACCGCGGCGGGCGCGTCGCGGTGGGCCGAGCGGACCACGATCATGCGCGACCGCCCGCGCGCGGGTCGCGCGAGATGAGCGCGTGACCCGACACGGATCGGAGAAGGGGACGTGAACGCGGCGTGCATGTTGTTTTGAGCGTGGGTGCGAAGGTGGATAGCACACGACGCGAAAATGCGTCCCCGTCGCCGACGACGTTCGCACGAAGTAAACTCGCGACACCCCTCACACCTCGAGGCGCGGAGGTTGTCCTCGCGGAAAAGTCTCGCCTATCCCACATGGGGAAGAGTAAAGGGGGCGGCGACGCCTTCGGGGGCAGCCCCGCCGTCCCGTCGGTGAGCCTCGAGCAGTTCGCGGACGCGCTCGTGCGCGGCGCGTCGGGAAGCGGCGGCGGTGGCGCGAGATCGAACGGAAAAGGGTTCGACCGAGGCAAGAGCGACCGCGGTTCGAACGAACCGAGCGCGACCGCGTCGGGCTCGAACGTCTCCGTGTTCCGCTGGGACCGAGACCCGCGCGTGTACCTGCTGCACTTCGCTTCCGCCGCCGCGCAGAGGGACGCCATGGGCCGCGCCTCGATTTTCCTCGAGGATCTCGAATCGCACGGCGCGCTGGTCGATCGCGTGCCAAGCGGCCAACGCGGCGGCGTCGCCAACTACAGCGGGCACAACATGCGCTTGGGCGATCTGTGTCGGTTTCTGAACTTGGCGAAGGCACGCGAGTGCGGTTTAAACGACGCCGAGAGCGGTTTGGCGGCGCGCCTGCTCGGCGCGGGCGCGATTCGGACGGATGCGGCGTCCGGCGCGTTCGCGGTGGGCCTCGGCGGGTCGGGGCATCGTCAAAGCAACCCCAAAAACGGTGGCGAGTGGCGAGGCGGCGGTCCCGTTATCGCCGCGGTCGCGGGTTCGAGCGACGCCGGGGAAACGCGCGACGCCGTCTTGCACGAAGCCATGCACATGGTGTTCTACGGCGACGACGCGTTCGCGCAATCGTGTCGCGCGTTCTGGGAAACCGAAGTCGACGCAGACGAGAAGCGGACGTGGATCGACTTCCTGCGCGACTTGCGGTACGACGTCACGAACGAGGAGCTGGTCGTGAACGAGCTGCAGGCGTACATGTGCACGGAGCGGCGCATGTTCGGCAACGGGGGGAGCTTCGGGGGGACGCTGCGGTCGCCGGTTCGAGGTCGTCGGGGGGCGACAGACG
>MDSV01013637.1_pt1 | contig 13472 bp, 11 predicted proteins | sample 810851 | NCBI WGS metagenome assembly MDSV01 (sample SAMN05326640, study PRJNA326480) | marine metagenome | isolation source: seawater | place: Atlantic Ocean: North East | collected 2012 | reverse complement strand
GATAGTGGTGGTGGTGGTGGTGGTGGTGGTGGTGGTGGTGGTGGTGGTGGTGGTGCTGCTTCTTCTGCTTCGGTTGCTTCTACTTCCTCTACTCGTGCTCATCCTTCTTCTTCTGGTGAGGAGATGGTGGAAGGGGTAGGTACAATAACTAATTATGATTTTAACGAATCCGGAGTCGGAACGAGTCTTCCAATGAAATTTATTGGAGAATATGATAACAAGCCAACAGGAGACAAAAGTGTTCAAGGATATGCACGCTCACACGAAAATGGTCTTGTCCTTTATAGTGCCAATAGTACAAATGATGGTGTTTTTCTTTCCAATAACATTGAAGGCACACCCAGAAGTAAAGGTGGTAAAGGACAAGCGACGAATGTAGACACTATTCCAAACACATATGGTTTATTGGCAGGTGATACTGTCGGAGGGTCTAATGCTGCTTGTAAAAATGTCGCCGATGCATTTGATAGAATAGTAGGTTCACTACAAAAATTGCAGACCAAATGGAATGATAATACTAACGAAATAAGAAAGACAAGAGATAAAAGTTCACCATGGAATATAAGCATTCCTCCAAATGAATATAAATTTGTTGCAATGCCAGGTACTGAAGAAAATATGGGTTTTTATGTTGGTATATGGGCAAGTTACCTTAAAAACACTATGACAGAAGGGGATGAAGAATACAAAAAAATTACAGGGTGGTTTAGTAGTATTACGAGTAAGGGTGAACTTGTTAAATTAATAACACTTTATGAACGTGAATGGACAACCGACAAAGTAGACAAAATAAAGTATTCTAACAATAAATATGTTTATTTCTTAAATCAACTTCTTGCAAAATGGTTTGAAGAACGTAAGACAGAACCTCCTGCTGGTGGTGGTGGTGGTGGTAGTGGTGGTCCTTCTCTTGTTGCTCCTCTTCATGCTTCTTCTCCGGATGCTGATGCTTCTTCTTCGGATGCTGCTGCTGATGCTGCTGTTGCTGCTGCGGCGAGCGAGGCGGAGAAAAGGGTAGAGGAAGAAAATCGACAAAAGGTGAATATAATATTGTCACGGACTACTGATAATCAGGATATTAATAACTTTGACGCATTCAAAGCATTGGCTTCCAGTTCTGTAAGGAAGATGGGTGCTCTTCATTCTACTCTTTTAACAGAAATACCAACAAACCCACTATCCGAAGGCAAAAAAGGTAAAAAAAGTAAAAAAAGTAAAGGTAACAAAAGTGAGGCGGAGGTGGCTAAAGAGGAGGCGGCGCGTGCGGCTAAAAAGAAGGGATTTAGAGATTTAATGACGAAGTACGGTCTGAATACTAGCGTAGATGAGACGCGTCAACTAGCTGAATTTAATAAGTTTAGAGGTCCATACAATACTTTGGTAACATGTTCCGGTTTTAAAGGCAACACCATGGACAATGCGTTCATAAACAAATTGATAATAATAGTCAAAAATTACATTAAAAATAAATAAATCATTATTTTTCAAAAAAATTGTTCCAAAAGATAGCATCTCTTTAGATGAAAAGATTTTTATGAAAAGTAGCCAACAACAATCTACACTTGCGACCGAAAAGCTGAAACTTTGCGATGATTATAATAATAATTTCTCTAAAGACAATGTAGAGAACAATTTTGAACATAAATTATCAATGGAAAATTACCTCCTTAAGACGACTTTTCCACATTTACTGACCATTAGTTTATTTGCGATGGGATGGTTTACATTATACAATCTATCATCCCTTTATGCAGAAAAAATGGTACATTTTTGTCAATCTATTGGAAATTCACTGGTTATTATATATCAAAATATTTCAAATGGACATTATAAAATTGAATGCTCCATTGGGTCACCACCCCTTCAAACAGCAAAATGTCAACTTTATCAAGGAGTTAATCTACTCTTTATGCACCTTGTTGTGCAATTATCTGAATTTATCTTACAAGGTGCGCAAATGAAAAATACCTTTGCAACAATTGCCTTTGCAACGGCTATTTATAAACTAAGTAAAAACTCTGTTCTACAAGGATATGCAATTGTAAAAGGAGGAGTTTCCTTTATTTATAAAAATCATACAATCTTATATTCATTTGTTCATCATGAAATTCGTAAGATAATTGAAGGTGTTCGTTCTATTCCAGATGTAAATCATGATATTAATTGGAATAATGAAAATGAAAAGCTAAAATAATTAAATTAAATTTTAAAGAATGATTTTTTTTTTACTTAAATGCAACTTGGCATATAATATGCAGGTCATCAAAATGTTAAAATCATGCACCATTTGCCTTCAAGAATTTCAAAAAGAAGATATCGAAAATATCATTTCGCCATGTAAATGCAAAGCATCGTTTGTTCATAAAAAATGTTTATATGAATGGATTATTTCTAAGCCAAAGAACAAAAAAATATTTTCTTGCGAGGTCTGTAAATGCCCTTATTTTATTCCCCATGAAAATCATGAGCAACAAATAGCATGCCGCAATTTTATCGTTCAAGAACTCATTCGAAAACATGGAATAACTATCTTTGGAACAATTTCACTTTGTTTAGCAACTTTTATAACAATTCTATAATTTTTAACATTAATTGATTAACATTGATTAACATCTTTTTTTAATAAGTTAATTGATTTTCGCATTTACCACTCTATACGATGGAAACCGAACAACCTTGGTGGTGTAAACATTATGGAGCAACGAATATGTTTTATTACATTGGAAAACGTGTTTATGCTATTCACTACAATACTTACTATGACGCGGAATGTTCCCTCTGGATGGTAGCCTATGGGGCAAGTATTTATACAACTGAAAGTAAGGAAATGATGTGGAAAGAATTCAAAGATGAAAAGTTTTGGGATAAAACTACGAAAGACATTTCTTCAACGGCGAAAGAACGATTTATGAGATTTCCTGTTAAAATGCATGTTGATTTTTATCCACAAATTCCACATAACCAACGTTTGACAAGAAATGAATTAAAAGAAATTATGGAATCTTCTGGAAAGTTCTGGAAAAAATGTTGTTGTCGATTGGGAGTGAAAGCTCCAAAAAAGGCATCTATTATTTCTGAAACGGAAATTGATTCTGAAGCAGAGACTTATTCTGAAACGGAAATTGATTCTGAAAATAATGAACAAACATGTGCAGAAAAACCAAAAAAACAAAAATTAAACAAAAAATCTAAAAAAGAGACGACTATTAATTTAAAAAAGTCTTTTCGCATAACGGTTTCTGAAAAGAATTGGATTACTCACAAATTAATTAAAAAATTAAGAAAACAAGTTAGACAAACATGCCAATTTAAAATTGAAACACCGAAAGGAAAAACAACATATTTTGTTTCGTATCGGATGATATCAAGTGGTGAAATCTCCTTTGGATATGCTATCTCTAAAAAGGAAACTGAATTATCTATTTCTGAAAAGGATGAATTATGGATTGCCTCAAACGAAAAACTTCGTAAAAATCCAATCTTTACCTTTTCAAACAAAAAACAAAAAGAATATTTAACAAATGTCTTTGCTCCTTTGATTGAGAATCAAACAAAAATATAAATAATTATAAATAATAATATTCTCAAAATTTATTTTTTTTTACTTCTTCTTCTCCTTAAGACTCTTCACCAGGAGTCCATACATTTTCATGACGAACGGGGCAATAAATATCCACGAATTAAAAAGTGTCGATGGCTCAACAAATCCAACTGGAAGACCTTTCTTGTTGATAGACTTCACAATGTGAAACATTGCCAGAACACGAGAAGAGTCCAAGAAAATGTCGAAATAGACACCAACATTTGGACCATGAACATCGCGAACCTTGCTGCGAAGATGGTCAATCAGACACCTCGTCAATGTTGAGGTGATACGCTCCCACCCAACAAACAAGTATATGAGTGGACTCGCTGTCACCCATCCCAAGTAAACCGGGGCTAGGAAAAACCACCCAGTAAGAAGGAACATGTAAGCTCTCTCTCCATGAAAGGACTTCGGCAAAAGTCGAAGGTCTTCGTTAGTACTGTCTTCGTTAGTACTGTCTTCGTTAGTACTGTCTTCCGTCTTTGATTTCATCTCTGGAAAGAAGATGACAAGAGCCAATAGAAGAGAACTCGCATATGATGTGCAACCATCGAATGCCTTGAAGATTGGGTTGTTTTGGTTTCCGTAAGTGTACCTTACCCAGTATGCAATCAAGACAATCAGATGGTTTTGCAACATGGCAAAATATGGCGAAATACGCATGTTGAATTCATCCAACCACATGTTCAAGCAAACGACACAGATGGTGTACAACACCGCCTGTAAAACGGTATGATTGCTTGAAGTAATGGACGTGTTAATCACTCCCAAAACGGTAAATGCCGCAATTAGCAACGAGAAATGACGTTTCTTGTTACCAAGTGGAAGCATCTTTCCAAGTATGAGTGAGGCAACAAAGTAGGTACTGTCGAAGTACCTCACCAACTTCTTATCGAAACGGTAAGTCGCAAGCGGCGTCGCAATTACAAATGCAAAGCAAATGTTGATTGCAACAAGCCACAATGCAGCTTTCTTTTGGTCGGGAACAATCCAGTTCAGTAGTTTTTGACCTCCGACCTGGCACACGACATAGCCGAAACATGCCAGCATTCCCAGGAACGTTGTGTCTAGCTTTGCCTTGTCGATGAGAGACGAGTGTCCCTTCGAAAGAGAACGTTGCATGTCGGAGGAGAACTTGTCCAGGAAGTTTGGCCACTGCATCAAAGATGCCGTGAACAAAAGAGTGAACATTGCCTTCGTAGACATCGTCGTCATCGTCGCCGTTATTAGATATATTCATGACAGGAGGTAAATAAATAAATCAATTTTTTTTTTTACTCTAAATAAACATTATTTTTATATTTTATTTCATTACTAATCATGTCTACATAATTAAAAACATATCCTTTTTTCTCAAGCAAATTGCAAATATTAAAGGGTAATAAATAATGAGTTATTTTATTATTCATTAAAAACAATCCACCTTCATTTATAATTGAACTTCTTCCAACAATTCCAGATGTCCATGAATAAGAAAGGTTAGTATATCTCTGAAATAAAATAGTTACCGAAATGGAATTTTCGTTTCTTTTTTTATTATTGATTCTTAATGCAATAAAGGGACGACTCCATGAATCTAAACCAATCATAACAGGAGATGTCATGTCAGATGGTAAAATATTATCAATATAATTCGTTTCTCCTAAAAAACTTTCTTTCCAATCAAGAATTGGAAATTCAATGAAAGTGTTAAATCCTCCGAATAACTCAATTATTTTTCGATTAAATCTTTTGACAAATTTTTCTAATGATATCATATCGACATTAATAAAAGGAGTCATTATACGATAATAATACTTAGTAAGACAAAGCAGTCTTCTTGAATGTATTTCTCCAAGATACAAAATTAATTCAGGATACAAAAAATCAATTTTATCAATCATTAGATAATATTATCTCTTTTTATTTAACTGACTTTGGTAATATTCCATGAATTCTGTAATCGTCTAATGCTTTTATACTTTCAATTGTTGATGATGCTAAAATAGTTTTCTTTTCTTTTAGAAAAGTATCAATACTCAATTTTGTATTAAAACATTTTGCACTTTTAGACACTTTTTGCAATTTATCAGAATATGGACTTGGTTTAATAGTTTGATTTGTATATTCATTAATTGAAGTTACATTGTTAATAAAATGTTCACTAATTAATTTTATTTCTTCTTTTTCTGTTAATTCATCTGTAACTATATCTTCTGATAATTTTTCAGAAGACTCCGATTGAAAAATTTTCTTTGTCAGGGATGTATAGGTTTCATTATTTAAATCAATTGCTTCATACTGTTTTTTGGAGAATTCACTGGTATTTAAAGTTGATTTTTTATTTAGATTATGAAAATACAATTTCGTCTTGTAATAAAAAGACATCTTATGAACGTTTTCGTATATAAAATCTATATCTAAGGTATATTTTTTCTCCCAAGTATACCAAGAACTAACAGATTTAGAATGATTTGGATTTATTATTTTATTTAAATATTTAATACTTAGTTCTCCTTCTAAGAAAATAGGAATTCCATAAGATGTTCCTCTGATATTTACTTTAAATACTTTGTATACCATAAAATGTATTTTATTTGGTAACTTTTCTTTTTTATCTGGTTTTTCTTTTTTAACAATATTATGATTCGTAAGCCATTCTGTAATTGATGATACTTCATTTATACTAGAATTATCCTCTTCAAAATTTTTCCAAAAAATATTAGATTCAGTATCATCCATAAAATAGACATTTAAATCATTGTCTAATTTTCGGAACAAATTAATAACTTTAATAATTTTAGAAGTTTGTTTATTTATTAACGTATAGTGGGAATATACTTGAATATCTTTTAATTTTTCATAAGAAATAGTGATTGTTAATGGGTAACTTAGCACTTCTGGATAAATTGGTTTTTTAGTTGTATCAATAATATTTGGATAATTGACTTGTATTGCTTGATATGTTGCTAAACTTGCATATTTGTTTTCAATTGAATTAAAAATCTCTATTTCATTATTACTTAAAGTTGATAAATGCTTTCTATCAATTCTTATTTCAAAAAATCCACCTTCATAATTTGATTCGGTGGAATGTTTTTTGAAAACAGTATTACATAATCTTGAAATATCACGAGGTGAATATCCTGCTTTACTCGAAGTTGTTGATAAGTCTGATGCTAATACCTCTAATTCTTCTGTTGATATATCATGTAACCCCCTCCATCGATGATAATAATCCTCATATGAACGTTCATGAGAGATGTCATCTGTTTTTACAGAAATAATCTCTTTTAATCGGTTTACAATATTAAATTGTATTAATTTAACAATGTCCGACTCAATTGGTAAGGGTACATATATTTTTTGATTAAATCTTCTTAAAATTGCCGTATCTAAATTCCAAGGAAGATTTGTTGCTGCAATTACAATTACATTTGGAAAAGAATTCATACCATCCATCATTTGTAAAAATGTATTTGTTGCATTTGCTGAAACACCCGATGAATCATCTAATGTTCTCCTTCTTGCAATTGAATCTATTTCGTCAATAAATAAAATACTTAATACTTTCTTTTTACTTTTTTTAGAAAATTTTAACTCTAGGTCACATGCCTTTTTAGAAGCACATTTAAACATATTTACAATTTTTTTTTCTGTTTCTCCGACATATTTTCCCTTTAGCTGTTCTGCTGTTGGAGCAAAAAATAAAACTTTTAAAATATCACTCCTTCTGTCTAATTCATATGCCGTTGCACGTGCTAGTAATGTTTTACCTGTTCCAGGTGGACCATAAAATAGAATTCCCTTCGCAATTATAGGATATAAATGTGGCATTATATTAGGATTAATTATGGTATCTTCGATACTCTGAATAGCCGTTTTATTACCAATTACATCACTAAATAAAGATGCTCTGCTAGGGTCTAATATAACTGGATTAAGAAAATCACATTGTAGTTCTTCATTATCAGTCTTCGTTTCATTTTTGCATCCAAAATGTGATTGAAATTGTTGAACTTTTTGTTGATAATATGGAATTATCAATAATAATCTTTTTAGACTCAATTCTGGGTATTGTCTAGACAACGCGGTTTGTACTTCAACATAATTGCTTATTTCTTCTTTATTTGTTTTTGAATTAAATATTTCTGTTTGTTTATATAGTTCAACATATTGCTTGCAATTTACACTTGCAAGAATAATATTATAATATGCACCGATCCATTCTTTTTTTTCAGTGTAATCCAGCGCTTTCTTAAAATAGGTTTCAATATTAGACCATAACTTATCTTTACAATTATTCAGAGAATTATAAATTTCTTTTTTTTTGATTTTTTTTTGTGTTTTCTTTTCTTGCATCTTTTATATACTATTATTATAATATTTATTCTGAAACGAAGACAAAATCATTCTCATTTTTATCTATTTGAATTATAATTGGAGATTCACACGTAATAGAGTTTTCATCGCTATCAATTTCATTATTAGTTGGTGTCAAATGAGAACGGGGGGATAATGCAAAAATAGGTGAAGGGGTAGAATTTGAACTAGTTAATAATGAATTTAATGGTGATAAAGGAGATAATGGAGATAATGGAGATTCTGATTTATGTTTTGTAGGTGGAAATTGATTTAAAAGATTAAACTCTACATTTATCGATGGCTTAATTTTAATAGGTAATGTTTTAATATTTTTTTTTTTTGGTATATGGTAATTATTATTTGTATTATTATTTGTATTTTTAGGAATTGTAACTATTCTATTTATTTGTAGTGGGGTTATTTCCTCTTTATGTTCGTGTTCTATTATTATTTTATCTTCTTCATTATATAATTTGTAAAACCAATCACAATTACATAATGAAATTATAAAATATTTCATATCGTCAAACATATTTTTATATATATATTATTCATTAAAATATATTAATATTATAATTCATCACTTAAATTGATAATATTATTAAAATATATATTAATTATATGATATGGAATGTATCATTAAACCATATGATAATATTAAAAAAATTAATATCTTAAAATCTTGTTGTTACACCAATAGTGATTTTAACCAATATATAATTAAAAATGGAGATACCCCTTTAATATGTCAAACACCATGGTTATATTTAAATTCCACTCCAAGGTATATTATTAAAAATATAAAAAAGATATATTTCTTAACATTATTATTTTGGAATATTAATCATGACAAGCATCAACATCAATGGGTACAATTTTTAAATATTTTTCAAAAAACATCCTCTCGATGGATAAATAGAAAAAAAAGAAATATTAAATGGATGAATTGTTTGGAAAAAAATAAAAATAATTATCTATGGAAATTGTCCGATATTCTAAATAATGTTAAATGTTTTGATTTCTCCAAAAAAACGGCAGATGTTAAAAATATTCAACATCAAGACTATGTTCGACTTGTTATTCACTTTTCACATATCTGGCATAATACAAAAACAGATACTGCTGGATTTAGTTTTAAAATATTACAAATTCAATACAATAAAGTCGAACCACCAATTGAAATTATGTTTTCAGATATCAAATCATTTCCAACAATCAATAATCACGTTTTGAGTGATGAAAAACAAATAAAACCAACTGTTAGTTCCAGTCATAGTGAACACCCCGTTTTTGGAAAATATTTTAAAATGTTACAAGTGGGGATTCCAATTTTTGCAATCAAACAAAAAATGACAATGAATAACCTTGACCCATCAATAATTGATATTCCAGATAATCAACCATTGCCAAATGTAAATGAAAATATTGATGACCAGTTACAAGCATCATTAAAAGAAGAAAAAACATTAAGAAAAACAGAACCGATTGTTAAAACGAAACAAGTCTCAAGTGGAAAAAGTCATGGCATTTCACTCCAACAAATTTTAAATGGATTAAATTCACTTCGAAAATCAACTTTTGGAAAAAAAAAATGTAAGAAGAAAGAAATAAAAAATAACAATACCAAAAATGAAGTATCATCATCTAGTAATATCTCTTCATCTAGAAATGAATTGTTATTAGACTTGTTAAAAAATAAATATAACTCTATGTAATATTTATTTACTTTTATTATGTCTTAATAGAAATAATAAAATTATGTTATTTTAATATAATGAATAATAAACAAATCGCAATTATATTTAGTTCCTTTGTCTTTTTTTTTATTTTAATAACAGGGATACTCTTTCATTTTAATATCTTACAAATTTTCCCAAAGAACTTTCCTCAACAAATAATGTTATTAATTGTTTTATTTGGAATGACATTTTTAGGAACTCTTTTTTTCGGATTTATCTCATTGAAATTTGTTACTGATTCTAACAACTGTCTCTTAAAATCTCCCATGATTCTACGTAACTTTTCTATGACAGGAAAAAATTATTATTTAAAAAAAAAAAATAATTTTTCAACACGAAAATGTTTATTACCCGCATGGGCTCTGTTGCATATTATTTCTTATTCGATAATTTCATTCTTTGTTCCCCAACTATGGTATCTTTCCTTTATTGTTGGAATATTGTGGGAAATTTTTGAATATTATCACAATGCTGAGTTTTGGATGGATATTTTGTGGAATGGAGTTGGTATCATAATAGGAATAACACTCCGAACTTTAATTTATCCTGTCTTTTAGAAACAAATTTTTTATAACCTAGAAACTCGTGTTGAACGTTTTTTAGAACAACGATGCATTGAGGAAGCCTTTGCATCATTATTGATGACTGCCAAAATATTTGGCAAACATTTTTTCCTAGTATGATGACCTTTTGCCCCACCAGAGTTCGTTTTTCTTTTGATTAATCTTACATTTTGAGGAAAATATTTGCAAAAATCTTTGTGATAATATAATACGTTTGAATCTTTCTTTTCTACTTTTTTAAAGCCGAAATAATTTAGCTGGCGTTGAAAAGACGAAAAATTGTTATGCTTAAAATATTTTCCGAAGATAACTGATTTTTTAATTTGTTCTGATATTTCAAATCGTGTACCATTTGAATCCCATTTGATGTATGTTGAGTTTTCGGGATTTTCAATTATTTTCCAAAGTTTAATAAGAAAGGGAGTTGTTGAACAACAAGAAACCAATCTCAATGCTATTTCAGAATTTGTTATAATTGTATTTTCACCAATAAATAGATCTTTAGAATTTAATGCATCTGGGTTTGTTTTTGGAATTACTTTTTTTTCTTCAGATGCTACTTTTTTTTCTTCAGAAACAACTTTTTTTTCTTCAGAAACAACTTTTTTTTCTTCAGATTCTACTTTTTTTTCTTCAGAAAGAACTGTTTCTTCTTCGTCAACAATGTCTTCACCGCTTTCAAAAAACTCCTTAAGATGATTTTCAACATTTGATACACTTGTTGGAAGAATTTGTAGGTATCTCAAAGATGCTGGTTCAAAAGTATCTGTGATATTATCACAATCAATAAAAATATTATCATCAAAATCTCTTTTCCGTTTCATTTTTTTTTTTATAGTTTTTTAAATGTTTCTAATTTTATAAGATAATAATATTTGAATCAATTTTATTTTTAATTAAATAACGTTTTTATAAAAAGATGATGAATATCTTTTTGGGGGGTCGCTATTTGATGGATTTTTATTCCGGGATCAGAATTAACTTCAATTACAGTATGATTATCTTGATTATATGGTTGAGAAATATCATTTGCAATATAATCAATTCCACTAATATTTAATTTTAAGATATTATTTATTTTACTAAACATTTCAAGATTTTGAGGATGAACCTTACTTAATGGAATTCTTTTTACGTCGCATCCGTTGTGCCCACTTGCTAATGATGCAATGTATATTTTTTTACCGTTCGGAATAATTGATTTTTTTGTATAATTTCCTTGGTCATAAATTAATTTCAAATTAATAACAGATGTTGGGTATTTTTTTTGGGAAATTCTTTTTTTATTTCTAGAAGAAATTAATTCGATTAAAGATAATTTACCATCACCGACAACATAAGGTAAATCTCTTCTAACAACATCAAGAACTTTATTATTTACAACCAAAACCCTAAAATTATCTCCTGGAGTTTGTTCTTCTATCATTGCCCTATTATTATTGTTATTTTGAACAATTTTAACTGTTTTAAACAATTTATTAAAATTATTAATATTCAAATGAACATCACGCCCTTTTGAACCATTGACTGGTTTAATAACAAGTGGGTATCTTAATTTATAACTGGAATGCAATCTAAACAATCTTTCTTCATTTATTGGATTAACAAGTAATAGAAATCTTGGAACAGGAATATTATTTTCTTTTAAAAATTTTGAATTGCGAGCTTTATTTATTGTTGTTTTAATTGATTCAATTGCATTTGTATGAGGAAACGGATGCTTAAAAAATATTTTTTGACAAGTTATTTTTGCATTCTTTTTTTTACATTGAATAATACTATGGTCATTTCTATTTAATTTAATTCCTTCTTTTTTATAAATATTACGCATTTTCCGAGACCGAAAAATAACAAAGTTTTCTTTTTCTTTTAAAGATAGTATTAAAAAAATAATTATTATTATAACAATTAATATGAAAATCATTTACATTATTTAAATATTATTTTTTAATTTTTTTTTTTTGAGAAAAACGATTTTTTTTTCTTTTTTTTTTTCTCGATAAGCGTCGACTTCCTCCTATTAATAAACTTACGTTATCTCTACCTATGGGTCGTCCGGTCATTTTTTCAAATCTCTGGTTGTTCCTATGACCGTGTACGAGTGCGGGTGCGGTGTGTGAGGGGTGTCCGGACCATGAACTAAATCTCCGTTCGAGTAAGGTTGCGGGGTGTGAGGGGTGTCCGGTTATTGGAACAAAGAGGTTTTTTGCCTTATTTCCACATAAACTATTTTGACATATTTTTTCTCGTTGGAGACTATCTTTCTTATCAACAGTCACCCCATTGTAGATTGTTAAATCACCATCACATTCTTCAGTTGTACTAAATCTCCAACAATTACTATTTCTTATTTCTTTAATTGCTCTCTGTTGGTTTTGAGAATAATATTTATTTTCATTTCGGAGGTCAACTTTATATTTTTTTTTTAAGAATTCATTCATCACCCTTGAATGTGTCACAACATGTATTACATCATCAATTCTAGCATTGGCACTTTGAATTGATGATATGGCTGCTTGTCTATCATCTTCAGAAATCCATCCCATAAATGTTTCTAAATCACCATCATTTAAATAGATTCCAGCTTTAAGAATTATTGAATTTAATTTTTCACTGTTATTTTCTATAATATCAATATTATCACAATCTAAATTAATACATACTCCCCACCAATTAAATCCTTTATACTTAATTTTTTTTTTTAATATGTATATCGCGGACTGTAAAAGTGAAGGTGGCGGCACATAAGCCTTCTTGGCCTTGACGTAGCCCCACCCGGGGAACTTGCCAACCTTGCCCTTGCTCTTGCCATACCACCATGTGTCGTTGTACTCCCTAAAGCCCTCCACAGTATCACCAACTGACAGGTTGCAATATCCGCTTTCATTATTAAAGTAGCCATTGGAAACTTTAAGCTCCACACACACCGGTAACCATAATACAACTGGTATATTTATTCTCACTATCTTTAGGAATTTAACAAATTTTTTAATATTTTCTTCAAATTTTATTGGATAATTTCCTTTTTTAAATCCATGTTTTTTCTTCTCTTTTAAATATGGAGATATTAATAAATTTAATCCAGTACCACCGACACTGCAAAAATCACCTAGTTCTCCAGTGCCAACGCCTCTCCAGTCGGAATGCGCCGCGCCGCCGCCGCCGCCGCCACCGCCACCTCCAGGGCTAACGCCAAATCTACCGTCAGCGCCACCGTCAGCGCTACTGACAGCACTACCG
>MDSV01214334.1_pt1 | contig 13473 bp, 14 predicted proteins | sample 810851 | NCBI WGS metagenome assembly MDSV01 (sample SAMN05326640, study PRJNA326480) | marine metagenome | isolation source: seawater | place: Atlantic Ocean: North East | collected 2012 | reverse complement strand
ATATACGTGCAAAATTTTCTTTGGTTCTAGCAAGGGCTCTTTCAGAAAATTATCCTGATAGAGTTAAGGCTTTTATTATACGCCAACTTCAGATTTGTGGAGGAGGCGAAGTGGTTCCTGCGATTGGTGTGTTTCTTAATGTTAATGGCATTGCTGATGATGCTGCTCAAGCATTGATTGCTATAAGGAAAAATTCAGCAGAGCAATTTCGTAACGCTTTACCGAAAATTAAGAATAATTTAAGCCTTTATTCAAATGTTTTACACGGTTTAGCAGAATTGAAGGATGAGAAATCAAAAGACTTTTTTATTGAAGCTTTGGAAAATGAAAATGAGGAATGTCGATTGTTAGGGCTTTGGGGATTGGTGCAGATTGCAGACTCTTCTACGCTAGAATTGTTTCTTCAAGCTGAACAGAAAGAAAAAGGCTACTCTCGAATTAAATCTACTAGTTATTGTTTTAAATTTGCCGAGAAGCTTCCAAAGAAGGATGCATTAAAAATTTATCGCCATTTAAAGGACACCCGGACTTCAACACACGAAAAATATATACTCGAAATTGTAGAAATCGAGCTGGCTTCGTAATTAATTTAAACTCTTCTCTGAAATAATGATTTCAACGTAAAGATGTTTTGTAAGATGAAAATTTAACAAGCGAACCTAATGATTGATAAATATATTTTATTCATACTGGGGCTTTCATTCATTGCCTTGCCAAAGGCATTCGGAAATACAAAAGAGAGTAATGATATCGACTCAAAGGTTGAAAAAACTAACGTTGTGGTATTTTTTATAGATGATTTAGGTTGGTCAGATTTGGGGTGCTATGGAAGCAAGTATCATTTAACTCCAAACATCGATAAGCTAGCTTCCTCTGGACTTAAGTTTAAGGCTGCATATTCATCATCTTCAGTATGTTCACCAACTAGATCATCGCTCATGACTGGCAAGCATCCGGTAAGATTTGGTATTACTGATTGGATAGGGGCTTCACAAAAGCGTAGAATTCTTGTCACTCCTAAAAATCACTCCTTTCTACCAAAAGAGGAAAATACTTTAGCCGAGGTGTTTAAATCTTCGGGTTACCAGACAGCTTATTTTGGCAAATGGCATTTGGGTGCCAGAGATGAAGATCATCCATCTTTCCATGGGTTCGATTATCATCGTGGAGTAAATAGGGCTGGTTCTCCTGGATCTTATTATTATCCATTTCGACGTAATAAAAAACTCCCTAAAATTCCTCTAAAGCCGACGGATATACCTGACTTTTCTGATGCTAAAAAGAATTCTTATCTAACTGACTTGCTCTCCATTGAGGTTACCAAATACATTGAAAGTAATGCCGACAAACCTTTTTTTACAATCTTATCTCACTATTCCGTGCATACTCCGATACAAGCCCTAAAGGCTGATTCAGAAAAATATCGAAAGCGCTTAGATGAAATTGGTATTGCAACTGAAATAAAAACGCGACCTGAGAAAAATGCTATTACTAGGATAACACAGAATAATCCTGAATATGCCGCTATGGTAGAGAGCGTTGATCGCAGTGTTGGAAGGGTAATGCAAAAACTTGATGAATTGGATTTACTCAAAAAGACAATAATTATTTTCACTTCTGATAATGGAGGTCTATCAACGCTCCAAAGAAATTTAAGATCGGGTCCTGCATCATGCTTGCCGCTTAGGGCTGGAAAAGGATGGCTTTACGAAGGAGGTATCAGAGTGCCCACTATAATTTCATGGCCAGGTAGAATTATTCCAGGTTCAGTAAGTGATATACCCATTACAACTTGTGATGTTTATCCAACCTTATTGAAGGTTGCTGGTTTAAAATCTAAAACTAAACAGCATCTAGATGGTCTTGATCTTAGTCCTATTTTCAAAGGATCTAAGCTTCAAGATAGGCCGTTATTTTGGCATTTTCCTCATTATCATGGTTCTGGTAATCTCCCGTCATCATCGATAAGGAAGGGTTCCTATAAATTAATTAGGTGGTATGAAGATGGTTCAGAGGAATTGTACGACATTTCGATTGATGATTCTGAAAAGAATGATATTTCAGAGAAAAACCCTGAGAAGAAGACTGAGCTTTCTAATGAACTTAGTAAATGGCTGAAATCGTCCGGGGCAAAAATTCCAGTTCTTAACAAAGACAACTAAATTTTAACGAATGCTTTTCTTTGACTGATAACAACAAAGGGACTCCACAAGTTTTAATTACTGGAGGCTCTGGTGATTTAGCTGCAGTGATGGCTGTTAAATTACAAGATAGAGGATATGATGTTTTATGTCCTGATAAGTCCGAATTGGATGTTAGAGATGGTGATTCTGTGGATTCTTTCTTCGAATCGAAGGTGACTAGGCACCTTGCATTACTAATCAATAATGCAGGAAAAAAAGATGATGAGCTTTCCCTAAAAATGACTCCAGAATCGTGGGACCAAGTTATTAGTGTGAATCTGAGAGGTGCTTTTCTTTGTTCTAAGTTAGCCTTAAAGGTTTTTTTAAAAAACCGATTAGGTCATATAATTAACATAGGATCTTATTCTGCGCTTTCTGGTCCCATGGGTCAGAGTAATTATTCTTCGTCAAAGGCAGGGCTAATTGGTTTGACTAAGAGCCTTGCAGTAGAATCGGGAAAAAGAAATATTCGTGTTAATTGCGTGTTGCCTGGGTGGATGGAAACGAAATTCACTGCCAACGTTAACGAGAATACTAAAAATAGATCTCTAGAAGAGCATGTTTTGAAAATGTTTAATAACAAAGAATCGGCTGCAGAATTTATTATTTTTCTTCATGAAAAAATGATGAGTGTTTCTGGCCAAGTTTTTCAATTGGATAGTAGAATTAGTCAGTGGAATTGATTCTTATTTAATTAACTCTTGGATAACTTTTACTGTTTGACTGGCCGCCTTAACATTGTGTACTCTTAATATAGCAGCTCCCCTAATTATAGAAGATACAGAGCAAGCGACTGTCCCTGCGTCTCGACTACAAGGATCATCAATACCTAAGACTTCTCCTATAACCGTCTTTCGTGAGACAGGAACAAGAATAGGTCGCTCGTGTTTGTGAAATTCTCTAAGGTTTTTAAGTATGTTTAAATTTTCAGCTCGGTCCTTTGCAAAGTCGATGCCTGGATCCAGGAGGATTTGCTCCTCTTTAAGTCGAACTGATGTGGCAAGATTAATTTTTTCTTCGAAGAAAAAATTAATTTCCTCTATAACATTTTCATACTTTTGTCCCAAGTGCGGTTCTTTAGGTAGTCCAATGCTATGCATAATTAAAAGCGCAGTGCCATGATCTGAGCAAATTATAGCGTTATCACTTTGGCTTAGGGCTCCAATGTCATTTAGGATATCCACTCCTAAAGGCAAGATCTTGCGTGACACCTCTGACCTCCAAGTATTTACAGATAATAAAGGTTTTGGGCGACCTTTATCCCATCTAGCAGAATGAAATGTTTTAATAAAAGGTGTTAGCCTATTAATCTCTTCCTCTACAGATATAGGGCCTCTATTTGTCCGAGCACTTTCCGCGCCGATGTCAATGATGTCTGCCCCTTCATCGACCTTTGCCATTGCCATTCCCATAGCTTTGTTTTGATTTAGTGTTCCATCCCCAGAAAATGAATCATCATTTATATTAATGATACCCATGACCATTGTGCAATCCGAGAAGTCTACAATTTTATCTCTGACCTGTAATCTCATATAGTCTTAAAAATTGAAGGGAACAGTAGATCGTTTTCTCTTATTAAATCTAACAGTACTATCAAAACCAACTTCTGCTGCTAGTTTTGCAGCCCTTTTAAAATCCATTCCAACCTCTTCAGGTGAATGGGCATCTGAACTGATCGTGATAGGGATATTAGCAGCAACCATCATTTCTAAAAATTCTCTTTCAGGATACTGTTCTTTACAATCCTTTCTCCAACCAGCCGTATTAATTTCTATACATATGTCAGCTTCCTTCGCTGCAATAATAACAGGTTCGTAAAATCTTCTTAAATCTCCTTTTGGTCGGTGACCGAATTTTTTTGGTAGATCAGAATGAGCAATAATATCAAAGAATCCGCTCTGGGCACATTTCGCATAAATTTCCCAGTAAGATTTCCATATTTCTTCTACCTCTACGATTCCTGTCCAACGACCAATCCATTTTGGATTATCGATATCAAAACCAGGTGCAATATAATGAACGCTGCCAATGAGGTAATCATAATTGGCCATTTCGGATAATTTTTCTATCCATGCGTGCCCATTTTCGAAATAATCCACTTCGAGTCCGAGTTTAATTGGAATGCCTTTGACTTGCTCTTGTGCAGTTTTGACCTTGTTAATGTAATCTGGCAGTTCAGATTTGAGCATCCTCCAATCATCAAAACCATCCTCATTCATTGGGCTATGATCGGAAAAACCAATTTCTCCAAGCCCTATATCTAATGCTTTCTTGGCATATTCCAACGGTTCCCCTTCTGCATGGCGGCATAGAGGTGTGTGGGTATGATAATCAGCAAATTGGCTGAATTGCATAATTAATCATGGAATAAAAATTCAATCTATCCAGTGATACTCACTGAAAATTTACAATAAAAAGTAATAAAAATATAAAAATTAGAGGTTTTGCTTGATAATGTCGTCATTTTTTGTAAAAAGTTTATTATATGAAGAAGATTTTAACCCTCATCACTTCTGCTTTAGTTATTTCTGGATCCTCAGCATTTGCTTGGGTCGGTGGCCCATGGTCAAACAACAGCTATAGTCAGACCACAACAGGAACATACCAAGCAGTAATGTATATGGTAAATGGAGTTGGCCTTGCTCGTTTTTCTGACGATGTCACTTCACAGTTTTCACAAGTGAACCAGTCTGTGATCTTTCACGAAGGAACAGTCTATATTGGGCAGTGCTTCGGAACTGCTGATCGCACATCAGGAGAAGGGGCTGGATCAGTTACTGGAATTATTAATTCAGCTAGTGCTGCAGGTGGCACTGTGACTGGTTCATTCCAGTGTGACATTACTTCTGATGCTCCTGTCACGCGTTTCTACGGTAACTCCAGTGGCATTACAAATCCAATAACCGGTGAGCCAGGAAATGGTTCTGATCGGAAGTGTGTTTTATATTTTGCTACGCCTGTAGAGCCTGTAGCCGATCCGGTTGAGCCACCTGAGGAACCAGTAATAACTATAATTGCTATTACAGTTTTTGGAGCTCAAATATCATATACGATTCTGGGCTAGCTTACAAAAAATTCCAAAATTCATTTTCAATGGGCTGACATCTTTTGGGATGTCAGCCCATTTAGTTTGAACATATTCGCTTTGAAGACTAAATGCCATATTAAGAGTTCAGGTGGGTTCACTCTTTTGGAGTTATTCATTACAGTATCGATCATAGCAGTATTAGCTTCTATGATATTGGCACTTAGTGACACTATAAGAAGAAGAGCTGAGCAGGCAGCTTGCGTTGGTAATATGAGAAGCCTCTTCGCCGCTCTAAGCGCTTACAACACTGATAACGGTCATTTTCCGCAAGCTCCTGAGAATAATGATGAACAAACCTTTTGGAATTTCTGGTTTGAAACTTTTGAAGAGGATTATGATATCCCAAAAAAGACGTGGATTTGTCCAACTTACCGAAGGATGAATCCTAGGGTTGAAGAAGAAGATATGAAAGGAACATACGTTCCTACTAGATTTAGTAAGAGTAGCCCTCTTGCAGCGTATCGGTGGCCTAATCAGCCTTGGTTGGTGGAAGTGGGTGATCACCACGGAAAAGGTATGTTAGTCCTTTTTCCTGATGGTTCAGTGAGACCTTTTTCGATCGGTTCTTTTAAGAAATGAAGTGTAAATTCAGAAATTAAATAATATCTGAGTGAAATTCCTGAATTGTTCGGACCCCAATATTAAGCGACTTCAATGAACGTATCGCGAGTACACTGGCTTTTGCAGCCCGAAGATTAGTCATTACAGGGATACTGTTAGCAACTGCGGAACTTCGGATCTTAACTTCGTCAGCGCGCGGGGTTCTTTCAGTGCTCGGAGTATTGATGACGAAATTAAGATCACCATTTTTAATCATATCTAAAACATTAGGACGACGTTTTTCAGCAAGCTTAAATAGTTTGGTTACGGGTATTCCTGCATCGTCGATTACTTTTGCAGTGCCTGAGGTTGAGTAAAGATTAAAACCAAGTTCGTGGTATTCTCTTATAATGTCTATTGCCTTTTCCTTATCTCTGTCTTTCAGGCTTATAAAAATATTTCCTTCAGTCGGTAATGGAGAAGATGCAGCCATTTGTGATTTCGCATATGCCATTCCCAAATCATTATCGATTCCCATGACTTCACCCGTTGCTTTCATTTCTGGTCCCAGAACAATATCTGTCCCTGGAAATTTAACGAATGGGAAAACTGCTTCTTTTACAGAGTAATGATCAGGTGTAATTTCCTTAGTAAACCCAAGGTCTTTAAGCTTTTCACCTGCCATTACTTTTGCAGCAAGTTTAGCCAGTGGTACACCAATCGTTTTTGAAACAAATGGAACGGTTCTTGATGCTCTAGGGTTAACCTCTATGACATATAGTTCCTCACCCTTTACGGCAAACTGAATATTCATTAAACCCTTAACTTCTAATTTTTTTGCTAGCGCCTTAGAAGCATCGGTGATTTCACTTTTAATTGTGTCACTTAAAGAGAAAGGAGGAATGACGCATGCGCTGTCACCTGAATGAATACCAGCTTGTTCAATGTGTTCCATTATCGCCCCGACTACGGAGTCATCACCATCTGAGATAATATCAACATCTACTTCAGTCGCATCCTCTAGAAATCTATCTACTAGTACAGGTCTTTCAGGACTAGCCTCTACGGCTGATGACATATATGATTTTAACTCATTGTCATCATAAACTATAACCATGGCTCGTCCCCCAAGAACAAAGCTTGGTCGAACAAGGACAGGATAAGAAATTCTCTTAGCTACTTCTAATGCCTCTTCAGCTGATGTTGCCGTTCCAGCTTCTGCTTGTTTCAGACCAAGTTCATCAAGTAGGGCAGAGAAAAATTTTCGGTCCTCCGCTTGTTCTATGCTTTTGGGGGATGTCCCAATAACATTTACTCCGTTAGACTCCAAGCCAGCTGCAAGATTTAATGGTGTTTGACCACCGAATTGAACAATAGTTCCATAGGGTTTTTCGGATTCGAATATGTTTAGTACATCTTCAAATGTTAGAGGTTCGAAGTAGAGTTTGTCACTGGTATCATAATCTGTGGATACAGTTTCTGGGTTGGAATTAACCATAATAGTTTCAAATCCCAGTTCTTTTAGTGCGAAAGCTGCGTGAACACAGCAGTAATCAAATTCTATTCCTTGTCCTATACGATTAGGTCCGCCACCTAAGATCATAATTTTCTTAGTTTCCCCATCCCGAGTTTCATTTTCGTCCCCGTAGGTCGAATAGTAATAAGGAGTAAACGCTTCAAATTCTGCAGCGCAAGTATCAACTAATCTGTAGGTAGGCAAAACACCCTGTTTTTTTCTAGATTCTCTGACTTGGGGTTCAGTTTGATTGGTGAGATGAGAGATTTGACGATCGGAAAAACCTAATTTTTTTGCAGCTTTAAAATCAACATCAGTATCATCTGACTTAATTTTTTCTTCATAGGTTGAAATGTCTTCAAGTTGTCTAAGGAACCAACGATCAATTCCAGTAATTTCATAGAGCTCTTCTATATTCATACCCAGCTTAAAAGCTTCTCTGAGATAAAATATTCTTTCAGCGTTTGGAATCGCTATTTTGGAAAGTAGTTTTTCTTTATCTTCGACGTTCAGCTCTTTACCATCGGCTCCAAAGCCAAAACGGCCAGTTTCCAAAGATCTTAAAGCTTTTTGCATTGCTTCCTTGAAAGTTCTTCCAATCGACATTGCCTCGCCAACGCTTTTCATTTGTGTTGTTAAAGAATCATCAGCAGATGGGAATTTTTCGAATGTAAACCTAGGAGTTTTGACGACACAATAATCTATTGTTGGCTCAAAACTTGCAGGAGTTTCTCTTGTAATGTCATTAGGAAGCTCATCAAGAGTATAACCGACTGCAAGCTTGGCGGCAATTTTTGCTATGGGGAATCCTGTAGCTTTCGAAGCGAGAGCCGAAGATCTTGAGACCCTTGGATTCATTTCAATAACTATCATTCGTCCAGTATCTGGACACATTGAAAATTGAATATTGGAGCCTCCAGTTTCTACACCTATTTCTCTGATAATAGCAAAAGATGCGTCCCTCATAATTTGGTACTCCTTATCAGTGAGAGTTTGAGTTGGTGCTACGGTAATTGAATCACCTGTATGGACGCCCATGGGATCTAAATTCTCTATGGAACAAATAACCACACAGTTATCTTTTCGGTCTCGCATGACTTCCATTTCAAATTCTTTCCAGCCTAGCAAAGATTCTTCGATTAAAACTTCCGTGACCGGAGACATGTCTAGGCCTCGATTAACAATTTCTTCGTACTCCTCGTTATTATAAGCTATTCCTCCACCACTACCACCTAGCGTATAAGCAGGCCTAATGATTAAAGGAAAACGGGCACCTGTTTTTTTGGAAATATCTTTAGCAATTTCAATGGCCTCATCCATTGTGTGAGCTACTCCTGATTGAGGAATATCTAGCCCAATTTTTATCATTGCCTCTTTAAAAGCTAGTCTGTCTTCGCCTTTTTCAATAGCTTCAGCATTGGCTCCAATTAACTTAACATTATTTTTTTCAAGGATTCCTCTTCTGACTAGCTCCATTGCAGTGTTGAGCCCAGTCTGGCCACCAAGAGTTGGTAATAATGCATCTGGATTTTCTCGAATAATTATCTTTTCGACAATTTCTGGTGTTACTGGCTCTATATATGTCCGATCAGCAAATTCAGGATCGGTCATGATTGTAGCAGGATTTGAATTAACGAGTATTACTTCGTAACCTTCTTCTTTTAAAGCTTTGCAAGCTTGAACTCCCGAATAGTCAAACTCACATCCTTGACCGATAACGATTGGCCCTGATCCAATTAGCAGAATTTTCTTTATATGGGTATCTTTTGGCATTTTTTGTAGTCTCTTGTTGCCATCGTCACAACCAAAAGTAAAGGCTATAATAATGCGGGTTAAAGATCTTTAAGTCTCGTTTTTTAATGTTACTGATCATAGATCGATGAGAAGCTTTTTTAGCTGCTCATCGTAAAAACTATCCGTTTCAATGACGGCATCTGAAAAGTTACCACCTTCAGTTATTTTATTAGTGATAATCGCACACTTTATTCCAGCGCAAGTCGCTGCTTTGAGTCCATTTTCAGAATCCTCAAGCACTAGCGCTTCAGAAGTTTTAATATTTAAAGCTTCACAAGATGACAAGAATAGGTCGGGTGCGGGCTTGATTTTCTTGACGTCGTCTCTGTTAAAAAACTGCTCGAAGTAATGTTTTATCTTTAGCTTTTCCACCCAACCTAAAACCCAACCTTTAGAAGAGCTTGATGCAATTGCCATTTTTAATCCAAATTTACTAGCTTCCTCCAAAAAATCCAAGATTCCAGGCCGCGCTTTTTGTGTTTCCAAAGTGTCTCTAATTATTTTTTCCCTTTGTTCATTAATTTTATTCCAATCAAATTTTTTACCACATCGTTTTTCTAACTCCTTGCCCGGATCAAATTGAGTAAAGTCACTACCGACACATTGTTTATAGTCGGTAAGTTTAAGTGATTGCTCATTGTCTTCATAGACGCGTTTCCATGTTTCGTAAATTACAGTTTCGGTGTCAACGATGAGTCCATCGAAGTCAAAAATAAGACCTTTTAACATCTGCTTACTTTTAGAATTATGATTTTAAGTTTTTAGCATATTTTGCAGAGGCTAGAGCAAAATTTTCTGCTATGGGTTTTAATTTTCCTTGATACAAGATACCAATCTTTAGATGAGGAAACCCTCGAAGGCTGATTTTTCTTAAACCTTTTGGTATTTCAATTCCAGGCGCATCTAAAGTTAAACCTATTCCGTATCCTCTACTTGTATAGTTAGTCACTAGTTCAAGTGAGCTAACTTCTATATGCGTATCCCAATCTATCCCCCTATTTTTTAATTCATTTTGAAAGATAACATTAATTGCATGTTCTGATGAAAGTGAAATTAGCGGTTCGTTTATTATTTGGGTATCACCACTAGTGAGTTTTGAAAATGTTTTAACTTCAGAATTATCAGGTACGATTAAAATGAGAGGGGTTTTTAAAAGCTCAATTGTTTTTAATGAACTTGTTGAGTTTGAGTGAAGGGTTGTTATTGCAATGTCTATCTCTTGATTTGCTAATAAATTTTCTGCAGCTTCAGAAGCGATTAATTCAGTCATACTTATTTTAAGCTTGGGATAATCTCTCTTGAGATCATCGAGTAGTTCTGGCAAATGATTTGCGAGAACTGTTCCTGATGCAGCAAGTCGTAAATGAGAACTCTCTTCACCTATGAGTTGTTCTGCTATTCCAGGCAATTCAGAAAAAAATGGAGCTAGGAAGTCATAGAGTTGATTTCCAGCATGAGTAAGAGCAAAAGGTCTTCGATTAAAAAGTTTAACCCCAAGCTCTTGTTCGAGCTGAAGCATTTGCCCAGAAACCGCGGGCTGTTGAATCCCATAAGGCATTTTTCTTACTGCCGGTGTAATACCGTTATATTTTGCAACATAATAGAAAAGTTCCAAATGGTGGAGATTCGGGGGGAGGGTTGGCATTAAAAAACTATCGATATCGCTGATTTTATTTGATCATTAATCGATTATTATTGAACTTGAAGCCTAAAATGATCGATTTACACCCAATTATTTAAGAACTCCTAACAATTATTGGAAGTAATTATACTTTTTAAATATTTATAATGATATAATAATCAATAAATATCGAAAAAAGCGCTTGATGGATCCGTTTGAATGTGGAAGCTTCTCCGCCCCTCAAGAAGGGTTAAAAGTCTTGTTTTTAACCTAAAAATTTATAATTACAATGTCCTACGCAATCATAAAGACTGGTGGAAAGCAGTACAAAGTTTCTCAAGGTGCTAGTATTGATGTCGAGAAGCTAGACCTTGAAGTTGGGTCTGATGCAACTTTTGACAGTGTATTGATGTTCTCTGATGAAGGGGAAGTCAAAGTAGGCAACCCTACAATTGCCGGTGCCACAGTAACAGCTGAAGTAGTTGACCAATACCGTGCGAAGAAAGTTACTGCTTTCAAATTTAAGCGTAGAAAAGGCTACCACAAAACTAAGGGACATAGACAACATTTGACGAGACTGACTATCAAAGAGATAAGCGCTTAATTTCCAACTCTAATTTAAAAATAAACAATCACTTAAATAGACATGGCACATAAGAAGGGGCAAGGAAGTGTTAAAAACGGACGTGACAGCAACTCTAAGAGAAGAGGTGTCAAAAAGTTCGGAGGCGAGCATGTTATTGCGGGTAATATTATCTTACGTCAATGTGGAACTAAATGGAGGCCGGGTAAAAATGTAGGTCTTGGTAAAGATTATACGATTTTTTCTTTAGTTGAAGGAAATGTCAGATTTGATCAAGGTGGTCGCCGAGTGAATGTTGATCCGATTGCTCTTTCCGAGTAATTTTAATTTAATTATTTAAAGAGGCCGTGGGTGATAGCTCGGAAAATTTTCCGACTCCGTCTCTTAACATTGTTCTAGTAGAACCAGAGATTCCTCCGAATACTGGTAATGTTGGAAGGTTATGCGTTGCAACTTCTTCTAAGTTACATTTAATAGAGCCATTGGGTTTTAACTTAGACGAAAAAAGTCTACGGCGTGCTGGTATGGATTACTGGGATGAACTGGAGCTTAAGATCTGGCCATCATTTGAAGTTTTAAAATCATTCACAAAAGAGGCATCTCGGTTTTGGTTTTTTACGACTAAAGTTGAAAAACTCTTTTGGGAAGTACAATTTAAACCTGGTGATTACCTTGTTTTTGGAAGAGAAACTAAAGGACTGCCTTTTAGTCTTATCGAAGAGCATATTGAGTCTTGTGTTAGGATTCCTATGGTTTCAAAAGCGAGAAGTTTAAACCTCGCCACATCTGTTGGAATTGGCCTTTACGGAGCTCTAAATTCGCTAAAATAATTTCGGAATTAAAACAAATTAACTGTTCATTAATAAGCATTAATTTTTCGTTGTTAATACTTGTCATGGAGGGAATTAGAATTAATGTCTCAACAATTATTTCTTTATTTGAAGTAACTAGTGAAGTTCGGACCTTAATTCCGATGACCCCACCGCCTGCTCGCTTTTTTGAGAGAGCAAGCCCCACAATAACAAACATATAACAACCGGGTACTATGCCGGAAATTAAACCTAACTACGGAATAAGTCGTATTGATCAGCCTGAAAAAAAGAACCATGGGTTCTATGTAAGGATTACGAATAAAGGAAAGACATCTCAAAAGTTTTTTCCAGACAAATCATGTGGAAGTAAGTCTAAAGCCCAGAAAATGGCCAAGTCTTACAGAAACAAGATTTTTAATAAACTGCCTAAGGCTCGCAAAGAAGCTGCTGCTTCTCGTCGAAAGAGAATTAAACAGAGTGGCGTAACTGGTGTCACCCACGTTGTTTCTAAAAGTGCTGCTGGTAAGCTTTATGCATATTGGCAAGCAGCCTGGACAGAAGGCAAAACTCGTAAAACTGCAAAATTTTCAGTAGCTCGTAATGGAGACAAAAAAGCTTTAGACTTAGCAATAAAGGCTAAGCGAAAAGCAGACAGGAATTCATAGCAAGCTCTTGACCAATTACTCTGTCCGAGTTTGAGTGACAGTGTGGAATCAAGAGATGCAGTGAAACCTGATGATTTAGATAAAGTCTTGTTAAGGGCTAGTTCCCTCTCAAGAAGTTACAATATTGGTGCGTCTAGACTTTCGGTCTTGAGAGAACTTAATCTTAATATAAAGCGCCAAGAGAAACTTTTTTTACGTGGTGCATCGGGGGCTGGAAAAAGTACTTTGCTTTATACTCTTGCTGGACTTGAAAGGCCTGATTCAGGTTCAGTGGAAATTGATGGAAAATCACTTTATGCTCTCAGCCATACAGAGCAAACGAAGTTTAGAAATACAAAAATAGGTTACGTATTTCAAAATTATTTCCTTCTTCCTGACTTAAATGCAGTGGAGAATGTTGTCATTCCTTCTTTGATAAGTGGGTCAAAAGATAACAAAGAAAGAGCTATCGAAATTCTTACAAAAGTTGGCTTAGGCAATAGACTTAGACATAGACCATCTGAACTTTCAGGAGGAGAGCAACAACGAGTAGCAATTGCTCGTGCATTAATAAATGATCCGGAAATTATTTTTGCTGATGAGCCAACTGGAAATCTTGATTCATCTACTGGTGGGGAATTGATGGAAACATTGATGAAGCTGGTAGATGAAAATAAAAAAACACTTATTGT
>MDSV01124331.1_pt1 | contig 13473 bp, 13 predicted proteins | sample 810851 | NCBI WGS metagenome assembly MDSV01 (sample SAMN05326640, study PRJNA326480) | marine metagenome | isolation source: seawater | place: Atlantic Ocean: North East | collected 2012 | reverse complement strand
TTTTAAAACAGATTTGATTTCTAAGCCTCATCAAAATCCTTGGTCTCGGGTTGTAATAGAAAAACCATTTGGGAATGATTTAGAGTCTGCTTTAAATTTAAATAATGAGTTGTTAAAATATGTTGATGAATCTCAGATTTATCGAATTGATCATTTTTTAGGAAAGGAAACCGTTCAGAATATTTTATCTTTTCGTTTTGCTAATGCAGTTTTTGAACCAGTTTTTAATCGAACATATATTGATCATATTCAAATTACTGCATCAGAAACTATTGGTATGGAAAAAGGAAGAGGCGGATATTATGATGAATATGGTGCATTACGAGATATGGTTACAAACCATCTTTTACAATTATTATGCTTAGTTACTATGGAAGCCCCATCAGATTTATCAGCTGACGCCATTAGAAATGAAAAAGTAAAGATCTTAAGTGCTACTAAAATAGATTCTATTAATAGTATTAAGGATGCAGTATATCGTGGACAATATTCAGAAACAATCCTACGAGATGGAACCGAGCTTAAAGGGTACCTAGAAGAAGATAGAATAAGTGAAAACTCAACTACTGAGACCTATATTGCTATGCGATTATTGGTAGATAATTGGCGATGGTCAGGAGTACCAATTCTATTAAGGACTGGCAAAAGGATGAAAAGAAAAAATACTGAAATTGCTATACAATTTAAGATTCCTCCTTTGAAACTATTTAAACAGATTGAATGTGATGGAGATATTTGTGATGTTACTAGTATTAAACCTAATATGTTAATTTTTAAGATACAGCCAAATGAAGGTATTTTTCTTCAGATGGGAACAAAACGACCTGGAATGAGCTTTGTAGTTGAGGATGTGAAGATGGATTTTTCATATTCTGGGAAATGGAATAAATCTTTACCCGAAGCATACGAAAGATTACTTATTGATATTTTGAACGGAGATTCAACTTTATTTACTCGATCTGATGAAGTAGAGGCAGAGTGGAGTTTAGTTCAACCTATTTTAGATCAAATGAATGAGCTTAATTTATATAAATATAAATCTAATGAGTGGGGTGTATCAGATGCTGATAAGTTATTTCATGGAACGAATGGTTCATGGAGAAATGAGTAATCATGTCAGTACAAATAGTTTATGTAACTACCAAAGACGAAAAAGAAGCACGCTTCTTAGCTAAAAAAGCTATTAATCAAAAACTAGCAGTTTGTGCTAATTTATTGGGACATATTGATTCTATTTACTCTTGGAATGGAAATATTAGTGAAGAAAAAGAATTTGCTTTAATCTTAAAGTGCGCGAAATCAGCTAGCAAAAAATTAATCAATGTATTAAAAAATGAACATTCCTTTGAAAATCCTTGTATAGTTGCGTTACCTATTCAAGACGGATCAGAAGATTTTATATCATGGATAAAAAATTCAATTTAACTTCATTAATATTTTAACTATGAAAATAACTTATGAGATATAAGGCAAAACTTTCGTATGATGGAACCAAGTACTTAGGTTGGCAAAAGCAACCAAAAAAAAGAACTATTCAAGGAGAGTTAGAAAAAGCCTTTTTCAAAATTTCAGGTAATAAAAAAATATGTATTGAATCCTCAGGAAGAACAGATGCAGGTGTTCATGCTAGGGCTCAGATCGTACATTTTGACTTATTCAAGAATGTAGACATTAAAAAATTTCAACAAGGAGTTAACGCACTATTAGATTCTGATATTCGTATACATAATATTACAAAAACCAAAAAAGATTTTCACTCTCGTTATGATATTTTATGTAAGGAGTACAGGTATTTTATATATACTGGATCAGTAGTACCCCCATTTTTAACTTTATATCGCCATCATGAAAAAAGAGTTTTAAATTTAGAAGCAATGCGGCAAGCTGCTAATTATTTAATAGGAAAGCATGACTTTTTAACTTTTTCTGTAAATCCCGGATATGCTTTAAAAGATACAGTAAGAATAATACATGATTTAAAAATAATTTATAAAGGATCTGATTTAATAATTTCTGTAAAGGGAAATGGTTTTTTATATAAAATGGTTAGGAGTATTTCTGGATTTTTAATAGATGTAGGTTTAAATCGTTTTAGTCCATTAATGGCAAAAAAAATTCTTAATGATTCAAAAAGAACAAAGGTAGTAAAAACTGCGTCGGCAAAAGGTCTTTTTTTATGGAGTGTTAGATATTAATAAAATGGTAGGACGACTGGGGCTCGAACCCAGGACCCTTTGATTAAAAGTCAAATGCTCTACCGACTGAGCTATCGTCCCAAATTTTATTTTATTCTCAAAATTGATCGGGTTTTTTACATAATCAAAGTCCTTGAGACAAGTTTGAAGTCAAATATATCTTATTAAAATTTGTTTTGTATTATTCTGTAAATTATATTTTTGTTTATATCAGTTAAATAAAGAGATAAAAATGAAAGTGATAGGATTAATTTTAGGTGGAGGTGCTGGGAGTAGGCTTCAACCGCTTACACGAGAACGTTCAAAACCAGCTGTACCTGTTGCGGGAAAGTACAGACTAGTAGATATACCTATAAGTAATTGTATCAATAGTGGAATCAGAAATATATTTATCTTAACACAATATAATAGTGTATCATTACATCAACATATTGCTACCACATATAGATTTGATCAATTTAGTAGTGGGTATGTTCGTATTCTTGCAGCTGAACAGACTCCAGATTCAGATGTATGGTTTCAAGGAACAGCAGATGCTGTAAGAAAATCTATTCGTTATTTTCAAGATGATAATCCTGATTTAGTAGTTATTTTATCTGGTGATCAGTTATACAGAATGGATATTCAGAAAGTTATTGATTCACATTTAAATAATAATGCAGATATTACAGTTTGTACAAAATCCGTATGTCGTGAAGATGCAAGTGGATTTGGAATAATGAAAACTAAAGATAATCAAGTTGTATCATTTATTGAAAAACCGAAAGATTCATCTGAATTAGATGCATTTGCGACAAATAAAGATAAAAATCAATTTTTAGCAAGTATGGGAATTTATGTTTTTAAAACTAATGTTCTTAATGAGCTGTTAAATACAAATCCTCATCCTGATTTTGGCAAACATATTATTCCTGAGGCAATTAATACACATAGAGTCTGTAGTTATGATTTTGATGGTTATTGGGAGGACATAGGAACAATTAAATCCTTTTGGTCTGCAAATTTAGGATTAACTGAACCTATGCCTGAGTTTTCATTTTATGATATGGAAAGATTAATTTTTACTAGTATGCGATATTTACCCCCTTCTAAAATAAATTCTTGTGATCTTTTACAATCACTAATCTCTGATGGATGTATTTTATCTGGAAAGCGTATCTTTCGATCAGTGATAGGATTAAGAGCTATCGTGGGAGAGGGCTCAGTAATTGAGGAATCCATCATAATGGGAGCTGATTATTACCAGAATATTCCAAGTCATAATGAAATAGGAATTGGTAAAAATTGTAATATTAAAAAGGCTATTATAGATAAAAATGTTTGTATTGGAGACAATGTAATTATTACCCCAATTGGAAAGCCAGAGTATATGGATAGTGATCTATTTTGTATTAGAGATGGAATAGTAGTAATTCCAAAAAATACGATTATTCCCTCTAACACAAAAATATAAATTCAAAAAAATTTAAAATATCTTAATTTAGTTTTTAATTGATAATTGTTTTTTTATTTTAAAATAGGATATATAGAAATTTAATATTATAGAAAGGATATAAATATGAGATTAAAAAAAATTTTTTCTAAGTCTAAACCTACTTATATAGTAGACGTCATATCAATCTTGAGTTCAAATAATACTAACTTCAATTTTTCACCGCGATTAGTCTTGCAAACTTTAAGAAGATTAGCGCGATTATCACATCGCGAGAAAATTAAAATCATTGCTGTTTTATCAGGAGAGCCATTGAATAAAGCCCCAAAAGGGAAGAAATTTGAAACTATTTTAGTGTTGTATAGTTTATCCAAAGAAAATCATCCAGTTAAATTAGCTCAGGTTACTAGGTTTCGAAATGCAATATTAGTTACTAATAATACAAAAGCTGAAGAAATTTTAGGCGATAAGAAAAAAATAATTAAATCAGCTACCTTTAAAAAAATGCTTGATTTAGGATCTGATGAAGAAACTTATAATCATGATAATTTTAAGTATCATAAAAATAAAAAAAACAAGTCTTACAGAAACCATGATCAAAGAAAATCATCATCAGTAACAAAAAATATTGAAAAAAAAGATGCAATTAATGAGCTCATTGATCTAGTCGACTAGTAACTAATGAGGACGACTCAGAAAACAGTCTTTTTTGATATTGATGGAACATTGTTATATGCAAAGGGATGTGGAAGAAGTGCTTTTGCTAATGCATTTGATGATGTTTTTGATATGAAAATTGACATTTCGCATATTAATTTTGCAGGAGCTACAGATAAAGGCGTAATTATTCAATTATTAAAAGAGCATGACGTTAGTGCATCTGAGAAAAGTATTAAAATTTTTTTTGAAAGGTTAGCCGTTCATCTTGAAAAAAATTTACACCTATTTCCTCCAAAATTATACCCGAATGTAGAGCATGCTTTAAAAGAAGTGACATTAGATTGGAATGTAGCCTTAATCACTGGAAATACCTATAAATGCGCACATCTTAAATTAAAACATGCAGGAATATCACATTTTTTTTCAGATATAGGCGGTTATGGTGATGACAATAGTTGTAGAAAAGAAATAGCAAAGTTAGCGTTAATTAGAGCAGGAAAACCATCATATGGTATATTATTTGGAGATACTCCTAATGATATACTAGCAGCTAAGGCAAATAATTTAGTCTCCGTGGCTTTATGCACAGGTACATTTAATAAAAATCAACTTATGGATTACAATCCGGATCACATTTTAGAATCATTTAAAGATATTGAGGAATTAAGAACTGTTTTAAAGGTTTAAATGAGTAGTAAAAAAACTGTAAATATTACATGTCCAAGATGCAATTATATTCAAGATGTAGATTTATATGAATCTATCAATGCAAATAAAGATTTCGAATTAAAGGAAGCATTGATGCGTAATAAAATAAATCGAATTAATTGCGATAATTGTGATTTCAATTTTCGAGTTGATTTACCGTTTCTGTATTTTGATTCAAAGAATCAAATATGCATTCATTGGGTACCAGAAATAAAAGATATTAGTCACGAACAAATATTAGAAGAATTTGATCAAGTAATTAATCAGCTAGATACTAGAGATACAGAAGTACTTCGGATTAGATTAGTTAGAACAAGAGTTGAGCTTGTAGAATTAATTTTTTTGATAGAGAAAAAAATGAATGATCGATTAATAGAATTCATAAAGTATGAAATATTTATTAATAATCCTAAGAAGTTAAACCCATTAAAAAATCGTTTATTATTAAATATAGAAAACTCCACAGATGAAGAGTTATTATTTGTAATTCAAGATATGCAAACTAATGAATTAGGTGAAATCTTACGATATAATAGATCAACATATACTTCACTATCAGATTTGTACTTAGAAGATTCAGAAGAATTCAAGCAAATGTTTCCAGGCCCGTGTATTAATGCCAGATATCTTTTATTAGAAGAAAGCAATTAACGCTTAATCTGTTCATAATGCTTTATAATTATAGATGCAATTTCTTGTGGTGATATATTATCAGTTTCTATTTTAATAGGTATTTTACCATATAAATGCTCGCGATCATTTAAAAGGTCTTCAATTTTTTTTATCTTATTACCTAATAAAAGTGGCCGACTTTCATCATTTTTTAGTCTTTTAATTATAGTCTCAATAGATGCGCATAAGCAAATCACTAAACCACTTTCCATAAAATCATTTATATTATCTTGATTTAAAACAATTCCCCCACCAGTAGAAATAATTTGGTTATTTTGCTGTATTAATTGTTTAGTTAATTCGCGTTCTAGTTTTCTAAAATATAGCTCGCCTTCATCTTCAAATATTTTATTTATAGGTTTACCAGTATATTCGATAATTTTTGAATCCATATCAATAAATGGAATTTGAAGTTTTTTATGAAGAATTTTACCGATAGTAGTTTTGCCAGTACCCATAAATCCAATAAGTATTATGTTGTTCATGCCTTACCTTATTTACGATTTGAGCAAAATAGCAATTAAGCGCCATTTTCACGAATTGCAGAACGGATTTGCTTAGTATTCATATGTAAAAGTTGCTCTTCAGAATATCCAATATCAGATAGTCGGCGTTTTTGTTCTAATAATCTTCTACGCTTAAGACGAGGTTTTTTTACAGGTCGTCTTAATGGTTTTTTACGCATTGCTCTTCTAATTCTCATTTTAAAAATCCTTTAATAGTGATATAAAATCGACGGGAAAAACTAGCGATACAAACATTTTTAATCAATATTTATATTAATTTTTTTAATTTAAATTTTTAAAAGTCATCATTAAGGCCCCAATAATAATTAGAATTAAAACAATAATTTTTAATTTTAAATCAGGCAATTTAACACTAAGTTTACTACCAAGTTGTACGCCGTATAGAGATCCTATAGCCATAATTACTGATGTTATTGGATCTAGCTCTCCTCTAGAACCATATATTATAGATGTTATAAAAGTCATCATAAAAGCTACCAAGATAGAGGTACCCACAGCTTTTTTTGTATTTAATTTAAATAAAATTATTAATATTGGTATGACTAAAATACCTCCTCCAATTGATGTAGCACCAACAAGCCCTCCGCATATTAGTCCTAACGTACAAAGTAGTAGAGGATTATTTTTCGGTAAATTTTGTGAGTAAATTTTTTTCTTTTCATAAATAATATTAAATATCATCACCACAACACTTAGAAAAATTACTGCAATAATTATTTGCTCTAAATAACTTTTAAATACTTCGTTATTTCCTTTGCTACTTACCCAGAAGGCACTAAGTATTGTTCCCGGAATTGCACCTATAAGAAAAAGAATTGATATCTTCCACGCTATTGTTTTGAGTCTGAGATGCTGAAAGGTGGCCATTATTTTCGTTAAAAATGCATATAACGTAGTTGTACCTACAGCGACTAGAGGATCTTTAAGTAAAAAAGTTAATATTGGTAAAACTAATACGCCTCCTCCTATACTTGTTAAACCAATACAAAAACCGATTATAATACCTAAAAATAAGCGAATAAGAATATCGCCGAGAGTTATTTCTAATTCAATCATCTAAATGCCGCCACCTTGATCAAAATTAAGATGTAATCCGCATTCACGTTTTATACCATTGAATCTAGTATCTTCAGGATTCATATTAGGTTTAAGTGGACTGGAGCTATGCCAGTCACCAACAGAAACATATCCTTTATACCATAATGGATGATAGGGTAGATTATGATCTATTAAATATTTATCAATATTATGATCATCCCAATCTAAAATAGGATAAATTTTAACAAGTTGATTCTGATTTTCTAAGATAGATAAATTTTTTCTAGTTTTAGATTGTTGTCTTCGAAGACCTGCAAGCCAGGCTTTGGCTTTTAAGTCCTTGATTGCTCGCTCCATTGGTTCAATTTTATTTATGTAGTTATATTTATTTAAACCATTTAAACCCTGCTCCCATAATTTACCATATTTTTTTTCTTGTTCAATTGGTAGTATGGGTGATGAGTAAGTATATAAGTTTAGATTAAGTGTTTTAGTGAGTTCTTTCGCGAAAATGTAGGTTTCTTCAAACAAATATCCTGTATCAATAAAAACAATAGGAATATTTGGAATTTTTTGAGTTACCATATGTAACATTACAGCACTTTGTATACCAAAACTAGTACTCATTATTAATTTTTTGGAAAAATTATCTCTTGCCCATCCTATACGAGATGCAGCAGATATTTTAGACAAAAAATGATTTTCTTCTATGTATTGTTTTTCCATAAAATACTAAAGTCCCGTTTTAAATTCACGTCCATCATAAACTGCGGGCACGACGTTTGTACGAACTAGAAAATCTCCAAATCCTTCATTTTTATCTCTTTGTTTAGAGTATTTAGATAAATGGATATCTATCTCTTCTAGAATCTCTTTTTCAGAGATATTTTCTTTGTATAATTGAACTAGTCGAGTTCCTTTTCCATCTCCTCCAAAATATAAATTATACTTTCCAAGAGCTTTACCAACTAAAGCTATTTCTGCGAGATATGGTCTTGCACATCCGTTAGGACAGCCCGTCATTCGAATGGTAATATTTTGATTTTCAAGTTCATATTTTTTAGTTAACTTTTCGATTTTTGTTATTAAATCAGGCAGATATCTCTCTGCTTCTGCCATAGCTAAACCACATGAGGGAAATGCAACACAAGCCATACTATTTTTTCTTAATAGGCTAACGTCACGCCATAAACCATATTTACGTGCTAGTTCTTCAATCTTTTTCTTTTTGGAATGATTTACTTTAGAAATCATTAGGTTTTGAGTTGCAGTCATCCTAAAATCACCTTTATGAAGATCTGCTATTTCTAATAGTCCTGATAACATTTTTGGACCATGAGGTTTATCGGTAATTCTGCCATGTTCTATAAATAAAGTAAGATTCCATGAGTCATCACCATTTTTGATCCATCCAAAACGATCAGAGTGAGAAATAAAATTATAAGTTTTGGATTTGAGAAAACTAATTTTAGATCTTTTCTCTACCTGTTTTTTAAAATTTTCAATACCCATATTATCAATAGTATATTTTAATCTAGCACGCTTTCTATCCTCTCTATTGCCAAAATCTCGTTGAGTAGTAACAACAGCTTCGGATATAGAACAAATATCTCCTTTTTTTATAAAGCCAAGATTTTTGGCAATTTGAGGATATGTACCTGGCGTGCTATGAGTACATCCCATTCCTCCTCCTACTAGGACATTATAACCCACAAGTGTTTGATTTTTAATTATAGCAATGAAGCTTAAATCATTTCCGTTAATATCCACATCATTATGAGGAGGTACTGCAATAGCTATTTTAAATTTCCTAGGTAAGTAGGTGGCTCCATAAATAGTTTCTTTCTCTTCTTTGACATTTACAACTTTTTCTTCATCTAGCCATATTTCATGATAGGCTTGAGATTTAGGAAGTAGATGATTACTTACTGCAACTGCATCATCATAAATTTCTTTATGGGTTTCTGACTCTAAAGGATTTGAATTACATAATACGTTCCTGTTTACATCTCCGCATGCGGCTAATGAATCAATAAAAGCTTTATTTATACCTTTTATAAGGGGCTTAACATTTTTTTTAAGAATTCCGTGATATTGGAATGTTTGTCTTGTAGTTAATCGAATCCCACTTGACGTTAGTTCTCGAGAGATTTTATCGATAGCCTTCCATTGTTTCCAATTAATAATACCTCCGGGCACTCTAGCTCTCAACATAAAACTATATAGTGGCTCGAGTTTTTGTTGTCTTCTTTCATTACGTAGATCTCTATCATCTTGCTGATAAAATCCATGAAATTTTGTAAGTTGAGTATCGTCTTCGGACAGTGATCCAGTAACTTGAATCTTTAATCCTTCTTCAATTGTTCCTCTAAGATTAGCACTTTTAGATTTAATTTTTTCAACTGCACTTAATGATTGATTTTCACTCATAATTAATCCTGTTTAATAAACATCCCTAAGATATCTTCCATCCTTACGAAGTTGATCTAATAATTTTTCACTTTCTTCAAAAGATATGTTATTTTCTTTTTTCAATATCTCAATAAGGGCTTCATGGACATCTTTAGCCATTTTACTCTCATCACCACAAACATAAACATAAGCACCATTTTTTATCCAATTATTAAACTTATTTGAGTTTTCTAGCATCTTATGCTGTACATAAATTTTTTCTTTCTGATCTCTTGAAAAAGCTAAATCAATTTTTTCTAAAAAACCATTATCTAAATAATTTTGTAATTCAGTCTGATATAGAAAGTCTTCTGTAAAATGAGGATTACCAAAAAACAACCAATTTTTTCCTTTTGCGTTCGTCGAATACCTCTCTTGAAGAAATGCTCTGAATGGAGCAATACCTGTTCCAGGTCCAATCATGATAATAGGCGTATCTGAATTAGAAGGTAGTTTAAAATGATCAGATGATTGGGTGTAGATTTTTAAAAATTCATTTTCTTTTAGATTGTATAGATGTCCAGATGCACCTCCTAAATGCGATAAGCCAAATGCATCATATTCTACTACAGCTACAGTTAAATGAACTTCATCTTCGAATTCAGTTTGACTTGATGCTATTGAGTAAAGTCTCGGAGTTAATTTTCTTAACATGGATATCAGATCATTAGCTGTAATTGTATAAGGATATTCATGTACTACATCTATAACCTGACGGTTATTAACAAACTCTGAAAGAATTTTTTTATCGGATGAAATACTAATTAGTTTTTTATCTTTGGTGAGTTTCGCATATTTTTCCACAAAACCTGGATGCAATTGAGTAATTTCATAAATCTCTGATAATGCATCAGATATAGTATATGGCTCCCCATTAATTTGTATAATTGTGTCTGGATTTATTTTAAGATTTTTTAATAGTAAACCTATTGTAATAGGGTCATTTTGAAACCATACTCCTAAAGAATCACCTGGTTCATATTTTAATCCCGATCCATCTAAATCAATTTCTATATGACGAATATTTTTTTGTGAATTCCTCCCGGTTATTTTTTGATTGGTTAAGATAGTAGCTGTTAATGGATTTTTTCTTGTATATTTTTTTTCGATTGGCTCTGCTTCAATCTCAAAGTTTATAATTTCCTCGACTTCGTTTTTTACTAATGGCTCCAATGTTGAGATTGCGGATGATATCCATTTATTTGAATCTTCTTCAAAATCTACATCTAAGTCAACCCGCTCCAAAATTCTTGTTGCACCTAATTGTTCAAGCTTAGCATCAAAATCTTTTCCTGTTTTGCAAAAATGTTCATAACTTGTATCTCCTAATCCTAAAACTCCAAAGTTCATACTATTTAGTTTTGGTGCTTTATTGCTATTAAGATATTCCACTAAGTTTAGCGCATCATCCGGAGGATCTCCTTCTCCTTGAGTACTGACAATAACTAATAAATTTTGTATTTGTTTTATTTCTTTTTCTCTAAATTTTCCCATAGATTGTAAGGAGCTTTGAATATTATGATTTTTCATTTCTTCATATAATTCTTCTGCAATAGATCTAGAATTTCCAGTTTGAGATCCATAAAGAATAGTAAGCTGGCTTGGTGAGGAGAGGGATGGAGTTTTATTTTTGGACAATTGAAGAATATGGTTACCAATAGCATTAAGCTGATTAGCACTTAAGTCTTTAATAATATCTTCAATATTATTTATTAATTTTGATTCTAATTTATTTTTATTATTCATATGCTGCCTAGCAGTACTACCTATAATTGTAATAATTGCTTGATTTAAGGTAAAAAAACAAGGATAAAAGTATTAATTATGTACTTTAAATAAGTATATTAAATAAGTACATTTAATAAGCATTTTAAATAATATAAGGTTTTTTGTGAAAAATAATTTAGATTTAGGATTTTCTCCATGTCCTAACGATACGCATATTTTTTATGATTTCGTAAAAAAGAATCATTTTCGCATTCATATTCATGATGTTGAGGATTTAAATCAAAAGGCTTTTAAATGTAAATATGACGTCTCAAAGATTTCTTTTTATGCGTGGTATAAAATAAAAAAAAATTACCAATTATTAAATTATGGTGCAGCGCTTGGTAGAGGGTGCGGCCCTTTGTTAATAACAAAATCACAAAAAGTTTTTAATCAATCATTTGTTGTCGCCATACCAGGTGAATTTACTACAGCTCATCTATTATTTCGATTATGTTACAAGAATGCAAAATCAATTATTTTTATGCCATTTGATAAAATTATGGATGCACTAGAAAATGGTTATGTAGATGCAGCTGTTATTATTCATGAAGGTCGATTTACATTCGAGTCTCGTGGATTTAGATGCGAACAAGATTTAGGCGATTGGTGGGAAAATGAAACACAATTACCTATTCCATTAGGATGCATTGTTGCTAAGAAAATATTAGGAGAAAAAAAAATTTTTGAAATAGAGGAAAAACTTTCTGATTCTATTCAGTATGCATTAAAAAATCCAACAATGACTTATGAATATGTAAAAAAGTATGCACAAGAAATGGATGATGAAGTCATATGTAAACATATAAAAACATATGTTAATAATTATACTCTGGACCTAAGTTCAGAAGGACATAGAGCAATAATAGATCTAGAATCAAAGGCAAAGAAAGCAGGTCTTATCTGATGATTGGAATTATTTTTGCAACAGAAAAAGAAGCAGGGCCTTTCCAGCAATTAAATTTACCACCAAATGTAGTTGTTAAAATATCAGGAATTGGACTTGAGGCTGCTAGAGTTGCTGCAGAAGAGTTATTAGAGCTAGGAGTATCAACTATAATTAATGGTGGAGTATGTGCTGGTTTACATCATAGAGTAAAAAGAGGGGAAGTTTATCGTATTTCACATGTGGTTACTGAAGAGTTAAAAGCAGCTGTTAATATTGGGTTTGGTATTGGATTAAAAAAGTTAGTAAGCGTAGAAACACCACTATATCAAAAAGAGAGAAAAAGAGAATTATCTAAACAGTATGATTTAGTAGATATGGAGGGATATGCTATTGCAAGAGTTTGTGAAAAAAATAATGTACCATGTATTCTTATCAAGGGAGTAACTGATTTTGGTGACATGAATGCAAAGCAGGATATTAAAATTTATATTGAATCTGTATCAAAAACAATTGCCGAAGGCGTGATATATGTTTTAGATGGATTGGAAAAAAAATATAGTAATCAAAAAACAAATGTTAAAAAGTCATCCCTAATTTCTCGTTTAGGATCGTTTACTAAAATAGAGCACATCATATTTTCCTTACCTTTATTGTTTGCAGGAGCGTGGTTAGGATCAGATAAAATACCTACCTTTGAAAAATTATTTTTAATTAGTCTAGCGGGATTAGGCGCCAGAACTTTTGGAATGGCTTTGAATCGTATTTTTGATAGACATATAGATAGAAATAATCCTCGTACATCATCACGAGAATTAGCAGCAGGAACTCTTAATTTAAAACAGGGTTATTTAGTATCTTTTATTGGATTGATATTTTACTTTTTGAGCTGTTTTTACTTAGGCCCAATAGCTTGGTCTTTATCTCTTTTACCAATTATACCATTAATAATTTATTCTTTTCTTAAACGTTTTACCGCATTTTGCCATTTTGGGATTGGACTTGTACTAGCTTGTGCTCCTTTATGTGCTTACATTGCAGTATCTAATACGGTTGTATTTAACCCTCAAATTATTCTTTTTAGTTTATTTACTTTTTTTTGGATTAGTGGATTCGACATTATATACTCTTTAATGG